>ERZ795048.373-NODE-373-length-48418-cov-649.107210_pt1 | contig 48418 bp, 39 predicted proteins | sample MGYA00375132_ERZ795048 | MGnify/ENA primary metagenome ERZ795048 (study PRJEB30177, sample SAMN05720225) | activated sludge metagenome | isolation source: Anaerobic digester | place: Hong Kong | collected 2014-12-17 ...
TTCCTGGCACTGAAAACAAAACATACTCATAATAAATTGATTTAAAGTGTATTATTATTTATTGAATCCATTCTTCGGATTTCACATTTCCCTTTACGGTAATAATGACTTTCTTGACAGGGATGTAACGCTGACACTTTTCGCGTGCCCGGCGCACCAGTTCCATCAAGCCTGAACAACAAGGAACATCCATGACCAATACAGTCAGTGTTTCTATTTTAGTTTGATCTATCATCACAGCCAGTTTTTCAATGTATGATTCGCGGTTGGAATCAAGCTTGGGGCAGGCAATGGCTAAAACCTTATCTTTCAGGAAGCGGTTGTGAAAACCCGTAGCTGTGAAGGCTGTACAATCGGCAGCCAATAACAGATCAGCTTCTGCAAAAACCGAGTTGAGCGGATTTATAAGGTGTAACTGGAACGGGAAGTTTACGGCTTTGTGCATTACCGGAACAAATGTATTGTCCTTGGATACAGTGGGAAACAGGGAAGACAGATCCACCTTGATATTGTGCTTATTCAAATAATCAATTCCCTGGTTCATCAACCCGGTTTCACCATGGTCTTGCAAATGTTTTAAATGAGCCAGGATCACTTTGTCACCCTTGGGAGCTATACGTTCCATTACAGCTTCTTCGTTGTAGGCCTCCGCCTCTCTTTCTTCCAGTGAAATCGCCCCTTGGGGACACTCGGGTATGCACGCTCCCAGCCCGTCACAATACAGATCGCTTACCATAACGGCCTTTCCGTCGATCATCCGGAGCGCTCCCTCATGGCATCCGGTCACACAGATCCCGCATCCGTTACAAAGCGTATCATCAATTCTGATAATTGTTCTTTTCATTCTGTATTGATATAATTTACAAAAATATGGTTTTTGTATATTCTCATAATGTTACTATTGTTACACTTACGGAATAAAACTATCTTTGCTTCATGGAAGAAATGTACCATTCACCTTTATTCCGGGGCATTGACAAACATACTCTGGAAAGTCTGCTTGACGGAAAATGCCGCGTTCGTGATTTTTCACGCGGAGAAATTGTAGCCATCCAGGACCAAACATACAAATCGCTCTTTATTGTGGAAAAAGGGACTTTACGTGCCGAAATGACGAATCGCGATGGAATAAAGGCGGTCATTGAAGACATCTCCGCTCCAAGGGCAGTGGCTCCTTCATTTTTATTTGCTTCAAAGAACAAGCTTCCTGTAACATTAACGGCACTGTCCGAGTCAACCGTTGTATTCATTCCTAAAAACGTGCTTTTATGGCTCATGAAAAAAGATGCAAGGATCCTGGAAAACATGTTGAGCGGCATTTCCGACCGGTGTCTTTTCTTATCCGAAAGGGTCCGTCTTCTTCAGTTTGGAACCATCAAAAGCAAACTGAGGTCCTATTTTATGGAACAAAAGCATAACAACGGGTCCAGTCTTTTCACAATTCCCCATACACAACAGGAACTGGCAGACACTTTTGGTGTTACCAGACCGGCTCTTGCCAGGGCCATCAAACAGATGGAAGAATCAGGTACAATAATCCGAAAAGGGATCCGAACGTACGAATTCCATTAGTAATTATTTTCATATTCTTCCCACAATTCGGATTCTTTCGTATAAGCATCTTCCAGAAAAGATCCCGAATTCTTTTCTACAAAATCAGCAAAATCATCCATCTCACGCGATTTGTCCAACAGGGAGGCTTCCCGTGCGGCTTTGGCCCTATGTCTGTAAAGCTCAATGATTTCGACAATCCTTTCCTGTTTCATGTTTTAAATATAAGTATAATTCCCGTATCTTTGTTTTTATGGAAAATCTGGAAATATTAATGGACGATCGCTCTATGACGGAAAACCCCCGGCAAGAGAAGCGTTTGACCGAACACGGTCTGAGTATTTATTTTGAAAAAGACGGGTTAAAATGGCTTGTTGACACGGGCCTTACCGGCAAATTTGCAGAAAATGCCAAGCACTCCGGAATAGACATATCACAAGTAGATCACCTTGTTTTATCTCACAATCACAATGATCATACAGGGGGGCTGGAGACTTTCCTGCAGAGCAATTCAAAAGCCATTATTCATCTGTCTGAATGGATCCGGGAAAGCACTTGTCTATCTATGCGAAACAATCAAAGAATTGACATTGGACTGGACAGGTCCCTGTTGAAAAATCATGCATCACGTTTTGCATGGCATCCATCCAAAAATGTGCAGTTAACGGATCATGTATGGTTGTTGGGAGACATCCCTTCTGTAAATCCCCTTCCACAAGCCAACGCGACTCTTTACTGGACCTTCAAAGGAAAAGATGCCCCTGATCCTTTTGATCATGAGATGGCGGTTCTGATCACGGGACCAGAACACAATACAGTTATTTCTTCGTGTACCCACAAAGGAATCCTCAACACATTGGAAGCAGCAGTTGCTGTGGCAAAAGGTCCGATATCGGAATTTATCGGAGGAACCCACCTAAGGGACGGCCATGAAACCGAAGAAGACATTTTGAATATTACTTCTCTTATTATCAAAAACCACCCGAACATGCATTTGTATACGGGTCATTGCACCGGGGAAAATACAATGAAGGTATTGAAACGGTTCTGTCCCGGGCATGTAACTGCTTTTTATTCAGGGCTCAGGATCGAATTTTGATTTTTTATTACGGTTTATTTTCGTAACTTTGTTAAAACTACTGTATGAAAATAATGAAGTTAATTTTATCCTGTGCTGCACTGTGTTTTGCAGCAGGATGCGGAGCTCAGGAGAACCCTGAATTTAACGTAACCATAGATGATACCGTAAAAGAACTGGACCTGAACAGGTATTTGGGGAAATGGTATGAGATCGCCCGGTTTGATCACAGTTTTGAAAGAGGCCTGGTTGGCGCAACGGCCAATTATTCCCTAAGGGAAGACGGGAAGATCAAAGTACTCAATACGGGTTACAAAGATTCTTTTGAAGGTAAATTCAATGAAGCCGAAGCGAAAGCCTACATACCCGATGAGAATTATCCCGGAGCGCTGAAAGTGTCTTTCTTTCTTTTCTTTTACTCCGATTATTGGGTTCTTGATCTGGATGAAAATTATACATTCGCATTGATAGGCAGCAAAAAAGCCAAATATTTGTGGATCCTTTCCCGTACACCGGAAATGGCCCCCGCGGACCTGGACCGGGTATTGAACAGAGCCACTTCTCTGGGTTATGACACAAGCGAATTGATCTGGGTAGAACACCGCGATTAGCTAATCGGGAAAAATTGCCAACATATCGTGAAAAAAAGCTATTGGCCGGTATTCGAAAATACCGGACCTTTGCATCATGAAAACAATCATGACAATTTTAGCGTTGATCCCCGCTCTTGTACTATTGGGGGGAAATGACAACAAGACCGATAAATCAAAAGAAAGTAAAATTAAAATTATGGAACTCACAAAAGACGAATTTATCAAACGTGTTTATAATTACGAAGCCAATCCTAATGAATGGAAGTATGAAGGTGATAAGCCCTGTATTGTGGATTTCCACGCTACCTGGTGTGCTCCCTGTAAGATGATTGCACCTTCTCTGGAAGAAATCAATCAGGAATACAACGGCGACTTATATATATATAAAGTGGACGTGGACAAAACTCCCGAACTGGCTGCGATATTCGGGGTAAGGAGCGTTCCTACACTTCTGTGGATACCTATGTCCGGTAAACCAAGCATATCCCAGGGAGCTCTCCCGAAAAGCCAGCTGGATTCTATTGTCAAAAGCACCTTGCTAAAAACAGAATAGGTTTATTATCTTTGCTGTATGGATTATACGTATATCACTCCCCTTCAGGGGAGTTTGATAGTTACGGACGATTTCCACAGCAGAGATTCGCTTCTCCGTAACAAGGATTTTTACAAATTCATATGGGTCCGCGAAGGATCCGTTGATATAGAAATTGATCATGTGGGAATACATCTGGAAAAAGACCAGGTTATTCCCTTGTCCAATATACACCATATAACCTTTTCCCGGATAGAAGGCAGGTACGTAGCCATTCTTTTTAACAGCAATTTTTACTGCATTTTTAAATCAGACAACGAGGTTTCGTGTAACGGATTCCTTTTCACGGGTTATTCCAATCCCATGAGAATGCCTTTAAGCGTCTCACAATCAGAAACTCTTGAAAGGATTATTACAGACATTGACCGGGAATACCTGGAGAACGATTCTCTAAAAGAAGAAATGCTCCGCCTCCACCTGCAACGATTTATAATAATCTGTACCCGTATAGCACGTGACCAATTTTCGATTGAACCGGAAAACGAAACGACGTTCTATCTTTTCCGTCAGTTTTTTACTCTGGTAGACAGGCACTATAAGGAGAAGAAAAAAGTAAAGGAGTACGCAGACATACTCAACCGTTCTCCCAAGACACTGACCAATCTTTTTGCCTTGAACAATTTGCCTTCCCCGCTGCATATTATTCATGAACGTATCCTGGCTGAAGCAAAACGCCTGTTACTGTATAGCACTAAAAACGCCAAAGAAATATCAGACATCCTGGGCTTTGATGATATGGCTTCATTCAGCCGTTTTTTCAGAAGGGCCTCAGGAAAAAGCATTACTGAATTCAGAAACGAAAATATACTGTTATGATTGCTGTAAATCGATTTTTTGTCGTTGCTTTTTTCATTTTTTCGACCCTACTATTTACCAACTGCCAAGAACAGAAAGTATATAACATGAACGAGCATACCGTAAAAGAAATGGATATTCACCGTTTCATGGGAACATGGCAAGAAGTGGCACGTCTTTGTACAGGAAAAAAAAGCACCCTGGTTGCGATAACGCTGGAAACTTCCATGGATTCCAAAGGGATTATTCACGTATTTTTGAAAGGGCATAAATTCACGCCTTACGGTCCGTTAAGAGAATTGACAGGAAAAGGAAAATGGGATGAAAAAAGACCCGGTATAATCAGAAATACTTTTTTTCTCAATTTTTACCGGGATTACTATATATTAGACGTAGATGAAGACTATTCCATTGCCGTGATCAGCAACCAGACCGGAACAAGACTCCATATCTTGTCCCGCCATTCCTCTTTGTCAGCAACAGAAGTAGGATCTATACGAGACAAGATCCTTTCGCTTGGTTATGATCCCGGGGAGTTGTGCTGGGCTGAAACTTATTTTTGAAAAAAATCATTCAGCTCTGAGATCTTTTGATCCAACACACGGTTTTTCCCCTCGTACTGATCCACGGAGGACAACTCAGTCCTGACCCCGTAATAGTACTTAATTTTTGGTTCAGTCCCTGAGGGTCTGACAGTTACAACAGTATTGTCTGAACATACAAATTGCAACACATCGGATACAGGCAAGTGTATCTCATACCTCAGGTCGCTAACCAGATCTATCGTTTCCCTTTTCTTGTAATCATGAAACAAGACAACATCAGAATCCAGAAGACGTGAAGGCGGGTTTTCCCTGAAACGGTTCATAATGGATTTTATCTGCTCCATCCCGTCTTTTCCCTTGAGTGTGACCGATACCATACGTTCTTTGAAAAACCCGAAACGGAGGTAAACTTCACACATCAGATCATACATCGTTTTACCTTTTGATGCCGCCCAACAGGCGACTTCAGCCACCAAAGCACAAGTGACGACGGCATCTTTGTCTCTCACGTATTGTCCAACGTTAAAGCCGTAACTTTCCTCACCCCCGCATATAAAAACTTTCTTGCCTTCGTTGTTGCGAATCACTTCGGCAATATATTTAAATCCGGTCAGCACATTGTAGCAAGCGACACCGTAATGATCAGCTATGGCTTTTAAAAGATCGCTGGTTACGATCGTTTTGACAATGTATTCATTACCCTTCAAACGTTTTGCTTCTTTCCATTTTTCCAACAAATAATAAGTCAACAAGGCAGCTGTCTGATTCCCGTTGAGCAACTCCATTTTTCCGGAGGGATTCCTGACGGCAATACCCACTCTGTCAGCGTCCGGATCGGTGGCCATTACCAGTTGTGCCCCGGTTTCCTCAGCTTTTTCAATAGCCAGCTTTAAGGCAGCCGGTTCTTCCGGGTTGGGGGAAATCACTGTAGGAAAATTGCCGTCTGTCACATCTTGTTGCGGAACGTGAAAAACATTAGTGAATCCCAATGTTTCAAGAGCTTTGGGAACCATCTGCACACCTGTTCCGTGCAAAGGTGTGTAGACCATTTTCAAATCACGGAAAGCTTCTATGGCCTTAGGGCTTAAATTTATGAGGCTTAAAATGGCATCCAGGTACAAGGTATCAGCCTCTTCACCCAACATAACAATCTTCCCTTTACCGCCGGAGAATTTAACCATAGAGGGAGTAGCAATCTTTTGTACTTCTTCAATGATCATGGCATCCCGGGGAGCTACCACCTGTGCCCCGTCGTTACCGTAAACTTTATAGCCGTTATACTCTTTCGGATTATGGCTTGCCGTAATCATGACCCCGATATTGCATTTATGCGCCCTGACAGTAAAACTCAATTGAGGAGTAGGTCTTAGAACTTTATAAAGGTATACCGTAAAATCATTGGCAGCCAGAACCTCTGCAGTTATCCGCGCGAATTCAGGGGACTGATTTCTGCAATCATAAGCAATGGCGGCTTTATAAGGTCCGGCTTCGTTCTTTTTTACAAAATTCGCCAATCCCTGGGTAACCATGCCTACCGTGTAACGATTCATTCGGTTTGACCCTACCCCCATGACACCCCGTAACCCTCCGGTACCGAATTCCAGATTTTTATAAAATGAATCCTCAAGTGTTGAAGGATCTTCATTCATTAATCTGTTCACTTCATTACGTGTTTGTTCATCAAAGGACGGATTTAACCATTCCCGGGCTTTTTCAATTATTCGTTCCTCCATATGTATTCAAATTATATATTCAATTCCTTCCTGCCAGTGAGGCACGTTAACACCGGGCAACTGACTTATTTTTTCCGGACTCATAACCGTATAAACCGGTCTGGGGGCACCTTCCGGATAGCCTGTTTCAACCGGTAAAACGGGAACCGGAACAAAAGCCGGATCTTTTTTCCGTATCAGATCCCGTACCTTCTGTGCAAAAATGTAGCGGCTGCAACCTCCTCCTGAATTTGTGTAATGGAACAAACCCGCTTCCATCCCGTCACGCATAAGACAAAACAAAGCATTTGCAAGATCAGGAGCATAGGTTGGCGAGTTCTTTTGAAATGCATCTACATACAACGGCCCGTTCCGGGTTTTGAGCAAACCCGGTACAGCGGCCAAAAAATTCCGGGAATACCGGGAATATACCCAACTGGTGCGTACGACGACCCCCTTGAAATAAGCCAGAACCTTAAGCTCACCTGCTCTTTTTGATGCCCCGTAAATGTTTACCGGAGAAGACACATCTTCTTCTGTGTAAGGTTTGGCTTTTCGTCCGTCGAAAACATAATCGGTAGATAAATGGATCAGTACGGACCTTGTCTTTTCACAAGCATCAATTACTCCATCCATACAATCTGCATTCAACCGGTATGCCGTCTGCGGATCTTCCTCCGCTTTATCCACATGGGTAAAGGCAGCTGCATTGATCACATAATCCGGCTTTTCGTGCATAAAACAGGACATTAAAGCACCCGGATCCGTGATGTCCAGCTGTTCCCGGGAAAAAGCCGCCAATTCGATATCATTTTGAGATGCAGCAATTTGGGATACTATCGTGCCCACACCTCCCTGTGCTCCGGTAAGAACCACTTTCATACTAACAAAGATATTAAAAATGAAGCTACAAGATACCCGGCACTTTGCTTATCTTTGCCGTCAGACCGCCTGATATGTCAAAAGATTACAAAAAACACATGATCCTGCTCCTGGCAATTTCTTTTCTGTGCAGGAGCGTAATAGCCGCGCTGACAGAACTTGGAAATGACGAGGTGTATTACTGGACTTATGCTGCCTTCCCGGATTGGAGCCACTTTGATCACCCTCCTTTGGTCGGCTGGATCATACAATTGTTTACGATGAACCTCCGGGTGGATTCCGCCTTTGCCCTCCGTCTGCCGGCCTTGGTTCTGGGCACGTTCAATACCTGGATGATCTACCGTTTGGGAGTTTCCCTGAGAAATCCGCGAACAGGCTGGTATGCTGCCCTGCTCCACACGGGATCACTCTATGCGACAATCCTGGCCGGAACTTTTATCCTGCCCGATACTCCCCTGAGTACTTTTTACCTGCTTTCGTTGTTTTTTATGTTTAAGGCCTGCGGGTTGAATGCACGGCAAAGCTACGCCACCCGACCTGTATATTTTTTACCGGCGGGTATTTTTACCGGACTGGCCATGCTCAGCAAATATACCGGGATTTTTCTGTGGGTTGGAACGTTCCTTTTTGTCCTTTTGTACCGGAGAAGCCTCCTGAAAAACGTTTATTTCTGGCTGGGTATACTGGTATCCGCGTTCCTTTTTTCACCGGTAGTTATATGGAACCTGACACAGGAGTATTCCAGCTTTGCTTTTCATTCAGGCAGAATTTCTTTTTTTGGAGAAGGCATCAAACCGTTCTTGTTCGGACGGGAGATCCTGGGAGAATTTTTATACAATAACCCGGTTAATTTCATACTTTTCATCCTGGCCGTTGTATTTTCATTCAAAACGAAAAACAAAGAAGTTCAGGCCCATGGTCTGCTTGCAACGGACACCATACGGATGATCCTTTTACAGTCCGTTCCTCTGATTGCCACCTTTTTGTTCCTTTCGCTCTTCAGGGCAACCCTGCCGCACTGGAGTGCTCCGGCTTTCTATCCCCTGATCCTTCTGGCAGCCGCTTACGCCGATTATCGTACTTTGGCCCGGCCGGTCAGAGCTTCGGTTGCCATTCTGATCGTTGTGGTTGTAATGGGTGTAATACAGATCCAGACGGGATTCATTCCCCTGACTCCTCCCTCATCCGCAAAGGAAGTATCTTCAGAAGAGCCTTACAAAGAACTTGGCAGAAACGATTTTACACTGGATATGTACGGATGGAAAAAACTTGGAGAACGATTTGCTTTTGTAAGCCGCCAACAGGAAAAACTTTACAGTGAATCAGCCGGGAACAAAGGCATGTCGGGTGAAAGTGCCATCCTGGCACACCGCTGGTTCCCCGCAGCACACCTGGATTACTACGTAGCTCGTCCAGTAGGTAAGGTAGTAAAAACAAAGGGCCCTGTGGAAAGGACCCATAAATACGACCAGATCACACAAATCAGGGGCGGAATCGCCCCCGGGGAAAGGCTTTATTATATTGAATCAAGCCGTTTTCCGGAAAAAATTGAAAACACCGTGCCGCTGGATACATTTTTTGTATACAGGTGTGGTAAGCCCGTGATAAGGTACGTGATTCACAGTGTCACGTCAGAATAGGATCTGTACCAATCAAAGTTCGACAGTGGCAAACAGCGTATCCACCATCACGGTGAAAGTTCCCGGTTCTATTCTCCATTTTCCGTCGGCTCCCAGAAATTTCAACTGATCTTGCCGTACTTCCAGCTTTACTGTTTTGGTTTCACCGGGATTCAAACTGACTTTTGTAAAAGCTTTCAGTTCCTTAACGGGTCTGGTCATGGAGGCATAATCATCCCGCATAAACAGCAAGACAATCTCTTCTCCTGCACGTAAACCCGTATTTGTTACATCTACAGAAACTTCCAAAATGCCGTCTTTAAAATCGCCTGCCTGCAGATTGGCATATTCGTAGGTTGTATAAGAAAGTCCGTAACCAAATTCGTAAAGAGGCATGGGATCTTCCATAACTATGGGATGGAAATAATGCGAAGGCATGTGGTTGTATACAGAAAGGATATTCCCCGTGGACCTTGGAAAAGTGACAGGCAGCTTTCCGGAGGGATTGACGTGCCCGTAAAGAATCTCGGCAAGGGCAATACCGCCTTTCATACCGGGTTCCCACGCCTCCACCAGGGCATCGGCTTCTTTTGCTATCCACTCCACTGCCAGGGGATGTCCGTTGTTCAGCACGACTATGCAGGGCTTCCCGCTGTCCAGTATGTTGCGGACCAATTCTTCCTGGAGTCCGGGTAGGCGCAGGTTGCCCCGCTCCACATCTTCCCCGGACGTTTTGTTGTTCCAGTCCTTGCGGTTTACGTATTCTCCCACAAAAACAATATTCAGATCGGCCCGGCGTGCCATAACCCCGGCACGACGTACTTTTTCAGGATCCATATACCGGATGGATTCTCCCTGGTCCAGGAAAGTAAAACGTGTGGAAGGAGCCACAGTTTTCAGCCCTTCCAGAAAAGTTACCACATTTTCATCGGGTTGCGGGAACGTCCAGTCTCCCATGATTCCCTGTGAATCCGCATTGGGCCCGGTGACAAAAACGTTTTTGTATTTTCCTCCGTCGGTCAGGGGCAATATCCCGTTATTTTCAAGAAGCACTATGCTTTTACGTGCAGCATCCAATGAGGTCTGCACATGTTCTTCTTTCAAAAGAACCTGATCTACAACAGATTCTTCAAAGAAAGGATTTTCAAACAGGCCCAGACGGAATTTCATTTCAAGAATCCTTCTGCACGATTGGTCAATCCTGGATTCGGGAACCACGCCGTCTTCTACAAGCTTCATCATAGCCGGAACGAAAGCGGGTCCGTGCATATGCATATCCATACCCGCCATTACGGACTGTGCGTAAGCATCTTCCACGGAAACAGCAGTGCGGTGCAGGTCATAAATGTGTTCCATATCCATCCAGTCACTAACCACGAATCCTTCAAACCCCATTTCATCCCTGAGCACGTCCTGCATCAGCCGGGGATGCGCGTGACACGGAATTCCGCTCAGTTCGTTGTGTGCCATCATGAAACTGAGTGCCCCGGCATCCACGCACGCCTTGAAAGGCGGGAAAAAGACTTCCCGCAACGTTCTTTCCGAGATGTCGGTCGGAGCTCCGTTCGTGCCGTTCACGGGCTGTGACCCTCCCACAAAATGTTTGGCACAGGCAAGTACCAGGTCTTTCTCCAGGCCGTCGTCGCCCTGAAATCCTTTTATGGCAGCTTCTCCCATCAAAGATACCAGGTAAGGGTCCTCTCCGAACGTTTCGCCTACCCTGCCCCATCTCTGGTCACGTGCCACCTCAACATTGGGAGCAAATGTCCAGTGCATGCCGATGGCACGCATTTCAACTGCTGTCTGCCGGGAAGAAACATATACCAGCTCCGGATCAAAAGTGGACGCCATGCCGATGGATGTCGGATAAACGGTTGTTCCGCTTACCAGGGCACAGCCGTGTACAGCGTCTATCCCCATCAGCAAAGGTATGCGAAGCCGTGACTCCATGGCCAGCTGCTGCAATTCGTTGGCTTCTCCTATAGTGACCGAATGCAGAAAGGAACCGATTTTTCCATCCCGTGCCATTTGAGCAATATCTTCTTTCAAGAAACCGGGATAAAAAGCCTGGGCCGTATTGCGCATCAGATCTTCTTCGGTCATGCCGGCCTGGGATTCATCAATATGATTCAACCCCACACATTGATTCATCTGGCCTATCTTTTCCTCCAGCGTCATCCTTTTCATCAGGTCGGCCACGCGTTTTTCCACGCTCAGATCAGGGTTCATATAAGGCGGATTGTCTCCGGAACCGCCCGAACAGGAAGCGGCAAAAAACAAAGCTGTCATAAATAAAACAATTATTCCTTTCATAGATAAACATATTACATGCGTTGGACAACAAATGTAGCCAATTTTATGTGTTTTGGATAAAATAAGCAAAGGATATCAGGGCAAAAGACATTAAATTTACATTTTGAAAAGCTTGCGACATTTAACCGTTACATCATGAAAAAATACTTCTTGTTAATTATTGCATTACTCCTGCTGGCAGGGTGCAACCAGCCCCCTGAAGTAAGGGAAATAGCCTTGGACCCTGTATGGAAATTCCAAACAGGAAACGAGCTCCAATGGGCCTCACCCGAATTTGACGACAGCCAGTGGCCCGGGATCTCTACTGGCGATTCCTGGGAAAACCAGGGATACACGAATTACGACGGGTATGGCTGGTACCGCAAGACCATAACGCTTCCCGATGATATACTCAAAGCAGCACAGTATTACGGAGGCTTGCTGATCCGTTACGACAACGCCGATGATTCGGACGCATTGTATTTTAACGGCCAGGCAGTGGATACCACAGGCAGTTTTCCCCCGGATTACCTGAGCCTTTACGGAATCAAAAGAGCCTATACCGTTCCCGTTGAACAGATACGAACCGACGGGCCCAACACCATAGCCGTGCAGGTTTATGACGGAGGCGGCGACGGAGGGTTGCTTACTTCTACCTTCATCATCCAGCCCATTGCCCCGGCTCTGGATGTTTCTCTTGATTACAGTGTGGATGCGGAAAACGGTGTTTTCATGGGAGACGATCCCCGGACGATTACCGTTACGTTAACGAACGACGAAGAAAAAACAATAAGATCCGTCATACACTTGGCCGTTACCACCGACGATTACCAGCCTGTCCAGGAATCTTCATACAAAGCCCGGATCAAACCGGGAGCCGGAATGACATGGGGCATTAAACTGGATATTGCTCAGCCGGGATTTTACCGTTGCACACTTCGTCTGGAAACCAACGGGCTGAAAGGAGAACCGGTAAGCTTCAATGTCGGTTACGAACCTGAAAAAATCGTATCACCCTTAGACGCACAGGAAGATTTTGATGCATTCTGGGCGGAGACACGTGCGGAACTGGATCGTACACCTATGCGCGCCACCATGAAACTGCTCAGAGAGCATTCCACCGGAGCCAGAAACGTATACTACGTGGAAATGAGATCCCTGGACAACCAGATCATGGGAGGTTATTATGCAGCTCCCAAAAAGAAAGGCAAATATCCGGTTATCATCACATACATGGGATACGGATCCAATGCCTGGATGCCGCATACAGACGGCGAACCCGGATTCATTTCATTTATTGTATCGGTACGTGGACAAGGTATCTACAAACCGGGAAACAAATACGACAACAAATGGATCGTTTCCGGCCTGGAAGACAAAAACACTTACTATTACCGGGGTGCTTTCATGGACCTTGTCCGCGCCATTGATTTTGTTTGTTCAAGGCCCGAGGCGGATACGGCACGTATCGCTGCCGAGGGCGGGAGCCAGGGAGGTGCTTTCACCATGGCCGCCTGTGCCCTGGACGACCGCATAGCCGTCGCTGCCCCGACCATCCCGTTCTTGAGCGATTACCGGGATTATTTCCGGATCGTGGACTGGCCAAGAAGTGATTTTGATGCTTATATGAGAGAACACCCCGAGGCTGAATGGGAAGATATTTACAGGTTACTGACCTACTTTGACATTAAAAACCTGGCACCCCGCATCAAGACCCCTACCATTATGGCTGTGGGCTTGCAGGATGAAACATGCCCCCCTCATACCAATTTTGCCGGTTACAACCTGATCCCGGCGCCCAAAGAGTACCGGATCTATCAGGAAAACGGGCACAATACTCCCCCGGAATGGCAGGAAGTTCGTATGGACTTTTTCAAAAAACATTTAAACCTGGAATAACATGAAGAAAACTACATTACTTTTTGTTGCACTCTTTCTGTTTTCACTGGGAATAACCAGCTGCAACAATACTGCCGGGGACATACCTTTCGTTCACGTGGAAAACGGACAATTCATCAAAGACGGCCAACCTTATCATTTTATCGGGTTCAATTTCTGGTATGCGGGCATATTGGCATCCGAAGGAACCGGAGGTAACAGGGATCGTTTGCACCGGGAGCTGGATTTTTTGAAATCCTCCGGGGTAGACAACCTCAGGATCATGATCGGTGCGGACGGACCGGAAAACAGGGCAAAAGTGCGCCCCGGTCTGCAGACAGAACCGGGCGTTTACAACGATACGCTGCTCAGGGGACTGGACTATCTGCTGGTTGAATTGGGCAAAAGGGACATGCTGGCCGTACTGTTTTTCAACAATACCTGGGAATGGACAGGCGGGTATTCCCAATACCTGGAATGGGCGGGTTACGGCAAAGCCCCTGTTCCTGTTATTGACGGATGGCCGGCATTCCAGGAATATGTAGGGCAATACATGGGATGTGTAAAATGTGACAGCTTGTTCAGAAACCACCTGAAAAACATCATCACACGCGTAAACAGCATTTCAGGCGTACCTTATATAGAAGAGCCCGCCATTATGTCCTGGCAGATCGCCAACGAACCCAGACCTATGGGTGCAGACAACAAGGAACTGTACGAGAAATTCATTTTGTCTACCGCCGAATACATTAAATCCATGGATACCAATCACATGGTGTCTGTAGGATCGGAAGGATCATACGGCAGCGAAAACGATATGGACCTATACCGGAGGGTACATCAGACCGAATACGTAGATTACCTTACATTACATATCTGGCCAAAAAACTGGATGTGGATCGATATCCGGGATATTCCCGGATCCGTGGAACGGGCCTCGGCCGCAGCAGATAAGTACCTGGACGAACACATTGCCCTGGCTGAGGAACTGAATAAACCCATAGTTCTTTCAGAATTCGGTTTTCCCCGGGACAATCACTTGTATAACAGGGAAGATCCCGTTACGGCACGCAATGCCTTTTACGAACACATTTTTAATCGTTTACTGGAATCGGTCAAGGATTCAGGGCCTTTTTCCGGATGCAATATATGGGCATGGGGAGGTTTCGCACAACCCCGCAATGTGTTCTGGCAACCGGGAGACGATTACTGCGGGGATCCATCCCAGGAAGAACAGGGCCTTAATTCCGTCTTTGCACAGGACAATACGGTTTCCCTGATAAAATCCTATGTTGAACTGATCCGCCAATAATTTTTACTATGAAAAAACAACTCTTGGTATTTATACTGCTTTTTTCTTTTTCATTCAGTACTTACACAATCTATGCCCAGAAATTTCAGAATATGGCCCCCGTTCCTCCCATGGGATGGAACTCGTGGAACCGTTTTGGTTGTAATGTGAATGAAAAAATGCTGAAAGAAACAGCTGATATGCTCGTAGAAACAGGCATGCGGGATGCCGGATATACATACCTGGTCATAGATGATTGCTGGCACGGAGAAAGAGACTCCCTGGGATTCATCCGCGAGCATCCGGACCTCTTTCCTTCCGGAATGAAGGCGCTGGCCGAATACATACATGCACGCGGGCTGAAATTCGGCATTTATTCATCTGCCGGGTTTAAAACTTGTGCGGGAAGGCCTGCCAGCCGGGGTCGCGAATACCAGGATGCCATGGTCTATGCCTCCTGGGATGTGGATTATTTGAAATATGACTGGTGCGGTACAGAGGGACTGAGTGCCTACGGAGCATACATGACCATGCGCGATGCACTTTATCAGGCAGGAAGACCCGTGGTTTTCAGTTTGTGTGAATGGGGAAACAGCAAACCCTGGCTATGGGGTGCGCAAATGGGACATCTTTGGAGAACCACCGGCGATATTTGTGCCATTTTTGACGGATTTGAAGATCACGGGACATACAAGAATCTGGGCGTTTTACAAATACTGGATCTACAGGATACACTTCGCACGTATGCAGGTCCCGACGGATGGAACGATCCAGATATGCTCCAGGTGGGCAACGGGATGACTGTGGGAGAAGACAGGGCACATTTCACCATGTGGTGTATGCTCTCAGCTCCGCTTATGGCAGGCAACGACCTTAGGAGTATGAGCCCGGAAACCATTGAAATACTGATGAACCGGGAAGCTATTGCCATAGACCGGGATCCGTTGGGCATACAAGGATTCCCTTTTAAAAAAGAAGGGGATCTCCATACCTGGCTGAAGCCTTTGTCTGAAGGAAGGTGGGCCGTATGTTTCCTGAACCGCGGCAGACAGGATATTTCGCTGAGCATTGACTGGAAACAATTTACCGTTAAAGATGAACTCAGCGGACAGCAACTGGACACTAGGAAAAATGTATATTCAGTAAGGGATATATGGGCAAAGGAAGACCTGGGAACTACCGGCAAAAAGGATCTCAATACCCTGCTGCCCGGACACGATGTTTTTTGCGTTGTTCTCACGCCGGTTAACGCATTATAAGCATGGAAAAGATCACTTTCAGGGAAAAACTGGGGTACGGGTTCGGAGACATGGCTTCCAGCATGTTCTGGAAAATTTTTGGGATGTATCTCCTGTTTTTTTACACCAAGGTGTTTGGGATTTCCCCTGCCGCAGCAGGTACCATGTTTCTTTTAACACGTATCTGGGATGCTGTGAATGATCCCATTATGGGCTTGCTGTCTGACAGGACACAAACCCGATGGGGAAAGTACCGCCCTTATCTTTTGTGGGGAGGCATTCCTTTTGCCCTCATTGGTGTATTGACTTTTTTCACTCCCGACTGGGGTGAAAATGCCAAACTTGCCTATGCCTATGTTACATACACCCTGATGATGATGATCTATACGGTGGTGAACGTTCCTTATGCTTCGCTTCTGGGAGTGATGTCGCCACATCCCAAGGACAGGAATACCCTGTCTTCTTACAGGATGTTTTTTGCATATGTAGGTAGTTTCATCACTTTCATGATTCTTCAACCTTTGGTAGATGCGTTCAGCAGCAGCGGATCAACAGGGGATCAGATATCCATGGAACCCGGTGCCTGGACAGCAGCCGTTGCCGTAATCGGGGCCATATGCGCCCTGCTTTTTTTCCTGTGTTTCCGCTGGACAAAAGAACGGGTAAAAGCAGCCGATGAAAGCAGGAACAAGGCTTCTGTAGGAACGGATCTGAAACGTCTTTTTACCAACGGGCCCTGGTGGATCCTGCTGGCCTCGGGAATTTCGGCGTTGTTATTCAATTCCATACGTGACGGCGTGGCCTTGTTTTATTTTACCGATTATGTCACCTCCACGTTCAGAACAGCGGCTTTCGGCTGGACTGTCGGAACCATCTATCTGTTGGTGGGACAAGCTTCCAATATGATCGGAGTTGCCCTGGCTGCGCCCGTAGCCAACAGGATCGGTAAAAAGAAAACATACCTGGGTGCAATGGTCCTGGCTGCCTTGCTAAGTTGTTTCTTCTTCATGCTCAAGCCGGACCAAATTATGCTGATCATGATATTCCAGGTAGTGATCAGTGCCTGTGCCGGCATTATATTCCCTTTGCTCTGGAGCATGTATGCCGATATTGTGGATTACCAGGAACTGAAAACAGGCAGAAGGGCCACCGGGCTGATCCTCAGCTCATCTTCCATGTCCCAGAAATTCGGGTGGGCAGTAGGTGGTGCCATTACCGGCTGGTTGCTGGCCGCGTTCGGCTATAATGCAGACCTTGCCGTTCAAAGTCAAAGTGCAATACAAGGTGTACGTCTGATGATGAGTTTTCTGCCTGCCATAGGATGTGTACTGGCCATCATTGCCATTGCCTTGTACCCTCTGGGAGAGAATAAAGTACTGGATATCACCGCGCAATTGAATAAAAGGAGAGCTGCGAATGGATAATCAGACTACAATAGACAATTTCCGCGGGGAACTTCACGAAGAACTGACAGGCAACATCCTTCCGTACTGGATGAAACTCCGTGACACCGGTTATGGAGGCTATTACGGCCGGGTGACAGGTAAGGAAGAACTTGTCAGAGAAGCCCCTAAAGGAGCAGTTCTTCAATCCAGAATATTATGGACCTTTTCAGCAGCTGCCCGCATACTCAGAAATAAAGAGTACCTGGCTTATGCTGCTTACGCAAAGGATTTCCTTTTGGGGAAAATGTACGACAAAGAGTACGGAGGCATTTTCTGGAGCGTTGATCATAAAGGAAATATTGAAGATCCCAGGAAACAGTTTTATGCACTTGGATTTGCTCTCTACGGATTGAGCGAATACCACAGGGCAACGGGTGATCCCGTAGCTCTTGAAAAAGCAGTCTGTCTTTTTGGCGACATTGAAAACCACTCCTACGATCAGATTTACGGAGGTTACCTGGAAGCTGCGGGCAGGGACTGGAGTGAGATCCGTGACCTGCGGCTTTCGGCAAAAGATGCCAACGAGAAAAAAACCATGAACACGCATTTGCATATTCTGGAACCTTATACCAATTTGTTCAGGATATGGAAAGACCCCATTCTTGAACAGTCATTGGCACGGCTTATAGAAGTGTTCCTTGAAAAAATCATCAATCCAAAGACACATCACCTGTCTTTATTCTTTGACGAAGAATACCACGTTAAGGGATCAGGACTGTCGTACGGACATGACATTGAGGCCTCCTGGTTACTGATGGAGGCTGCCAGGGAATTGGCAGATTACAAACCCGGAATATATGGTCCCCTGTTGAGCCGAGTTACCGAAGAAAGCAAGAATATCGCGTACGCGGCTCTGAAAGGATTGCAACCCGACGGAAGCCTTATATATGAAGTGGAATCCAGCGGTCGGATAGATAAAACCAGACATTGGTGGGTACAGGCAGAAACGGTTGTGGGACTGTATTATTTATACGCATGGCATAAAGTACCTCATGCCCTGGATATGGCTGTCAATTGCTGGAACTATATAAAAGAAAATATCCGGGACAACCAAAACGGAGAATGGTTCTGGAGTCCCGGAAATACTACCGATGACAAGGCGGGTTTCTGGAAATGTCCTTACCACAATTCCAGGATGTGCCTTGAAATCATAGAGCACAAGCATCCACTGCTTTAAGAAGAGGATCGGTGCTGACCCGTGAGCCCACGGCCTGTTCCATCCACAACTGGGGAACCAGATTGCCTAGTGTAAACATACGTTTAATCTCTCCTGCAAGCGTTTTCCCGTTTTTGTTCACGTTGTCGTTGAAATACGCTTCCAGCTGGAATTCTATGATATGTCCGAAAGGATAATTTGGCAGGTACATGGGACTGTTTATCATGTGTGAGTATATCCCCAGCAGCGGGCAGTCAGGTTGCCCGAACACGGGCTCATAGTAACGGTTCCAGACCATTCGCGCTTTATCATTCACAGCCTGTTTCAGCATTTGAGAATCGGCATCCGGGTTTTCATACAACCACTGCCATACGTACATATCTACCAAAGCCACTCCCATAATTTCATAACATCCCCAGAAGATATCCAGTACCGTATTGTCATCCATTTGTTTCCCGGGATAACCCAACAGCTGCAAATCCCTTTTCTGGAAAATGAATGCCAGGGCTTCCGTAAAGGCAGTGTTGGGAACACCGTTGAGCATATAGTAATCCATATCATAAAGACTTAAGGTTTGTTCCACATTGTGTCCGAATTCGTGTACGGCTATGTTGTAACCTTTGTAATCCATTCCATGCGGACCAATTCTGGTTCTCAGACGAGAGGGTTCCCACCTCCCGACAGCACCCCATGCGTGGCCGGAGCCCCTTGCCGGTTCTACCACTATTCGTGAAGCGATCTCTTGTGATTCCCGGCTGTCAAAACCCAGAACCTGCAACATGCGTGGCATATCCGATTTAAAAGCATCCGGATGGGGATATTTCTTCCTGGTTAACTCAGTCAGTTCGTCTTCTGGAATTGAGGTACGGCTTTTGAACCCGTCATACCAAATATCAAAAGGTTCCAGTTTCCGTCCCAAACGTTTTTCAATGTATGCTGCAACCTTTTTAACCTGTTCGGAAGAAACCAGATTAATAAAAAGTTCTTCTATCTCGCGGGCAGATATCTCCATAGAACCCTCAAAATTTCTGATAATGGCAGTAGGCATGTGCGGATGATAAGGGTCCATCTGCTTTTCAACTGTGTAAGTTGCCAGCAAATGTTCGTAACGAACATTTTCTTCATCGGGCGCATCTATAATCTGACCCTCCTTGTATACCGTATTGGAATACGGTTTCCAGTCATATTCGGAATCGTTTATTACACAGGCAGGTATCGTCTGGCAGACAATGTGTTCCATGACTTTTTGTATCATCTGTTGTTTTTCAAGGGCATCGGGAAGAGCCGCATAATTGGATTTGATTTCATCCCGAAGGTTCCAGTGAGACAACAATACCATATCTTCCGCAAAAAGCCGCCTGCCATCTTCGGTCAGCAGATTACCCATCATGATATTATAGGAAGCTATATAGTTTTCGGCATTACCCGATGCACGCGCCATTTCCTGGTTCAAACGGGATGGGGTCCTGTGGGTGAACAAATCTCCCATCCGGGCATAAGCCCATTGTTTTCTGTCCCACCGGTGTCCCAGTGTATCTTTTTCTTCAAGGCTGTAATTTGGAAAATTCAGAACACAGACAAACGCAACTTTGTTGGCATACATATCTTCCATAAAATGTGCGGAAGGTCCGTAGTTTCCCATTATCAGATCTATTTGCGTAAGTTCTTCGCCTTCAAGGTGAACTGGTTTTTTAAGTGCTACACTTAATTGGTTTGCTGTTCCGAAAATGTTTTCAAAAGCAACCGACAATTTATTAAAAAGAACTTCCCTGCTCTGCTCAGAAACGCAATAATTCTCCAGGCAAAATTCAATAAAGTCATCCTGACTGCCGTCCGGCTCCCTCCATAAGGCAGCCGCCTGACGGACACCGCGTTCAGCCGGGGGGGCCAATGCATCCTGTGAAGTTTCCCCAAGACGGGCAAGAACGGTCTGTACGGTTTGTTCGCTGATATTTGACATGTCTGTTGTTGTTTTTGCCGTACTGCATCCCGTCAGTACAGTCAATAGCATGATTAAAATTTTGTTTTTCATATAGTTTCCTCCCATTTTATAGCATGAATAAGTATACGAATATCTTTTCTGTTTGTACGCACCGTGGTTGCAAACAAGTATGAGCTCCCACCCTCGGCAATCTTTGTTTTTTTTCTAATCTGCTCCACGGTCAAGGAAAAATTGCGCACAGATATGTTGGCTTTGGGGAATCTCTGTTTTAAATGCCTTATATTGAAAGATGAAAAAGGAATCACTTCCCGTATTCTGAATTTTCGACCGGGAAATGCGGCTGCCGACCGGTCAGAAAAATAAAGGTGGCTGTTCCTGTGTATCTTTTTTAACCCGTATCTTACTGCAATCAAAGCGAAAGCCCCCGCTTTCATCACCGACACGTCCGGTTCGTATAAAAAATCTCCTTCCTTAATAACCGGATTGTCATACTCTTTTTCGATCATAGAGGCAGCATGGATTTCTTCACTTCTGTAAAAAGAGAAGCCGGATGTACATACGATCAACGGTTCTCCGGGGATCCTTTCCGGCGATTTCACCAGGAACAATAGTTCTTTACATTCATTTTCCATGGACACCACATGTACTTCAGATGTTCCGGGCAACAATGCCAATGTCCGGGAAATATCAGTCATAGGGGACACTTTAACCAATAAAGCCCTGTTTCGCCTGAATATCTCATTTTGCAACAGGGTAATATCGGGACTGTATTGTTCCGGGGCATAAAGCCTTTTACCTGTGGCATCCCTTCGGGAAGGATCGGCATACACAAGCGCGGCTTCAGGAATATCAGGTATGTTTTTCCACAAATTTTCTGCCTGCGAATGAATCACGCGTATGCGATCTCCGGCACCCAACACCCTGAAATTATATTCTGCAGCCCTGCATAAGGCAACATCCTGTTCTGCATAAATCACACGATCCGAGCTTTTTGAAAAATAAAAAGCATCCACACCCAATCCGCCGGTAATATCCAGAACAGATCCTCCCCGGTCTGCAAAACGTCTTTTGTAACCTGCCGTATAAGCAGAAGAGCACTGTTCTGCAGCAAGTAAAGAAGGAATAAACACTTCCCTGCAGTCAAACCATTCGGGTACTTTGTCCCTGATTTTTCGCAATCCTTCAATTTGCCGGACACATTTTGGAACGTCCTTACCGGGATATTTGTCGGCTGCAAGCAGCAATACGTGTACATCGTCTTCAAGATGTTCCCTTACAAACGCTATTTCCCCGGCAGTGAGCATCAACTATTCCTCCAAAAGATAACGGGTCCAGAAGGCCAGGTCTTCCTCGGCGGAAAAAGTGCCCTGATACCCCCTGTAACCGTGCCTTTGGCCCGGATACATCATAAAACGGAAATGTTTGTTGGTCTTCATAAGTTCATTGACCAGTCGCATGGCATTCTGGAAATGAACGTTATCATCCGACGTACCGTGTGTGATCATCAACACGGAGGGTCCAAAACTACCGTATGTACCGCATTGTTCCAGTACGGAACCGTTTTTATATCCTTCCGGATTGTCTTTTGGCGTATCCATAAAGCGTTCCGTGTAGTGGGTGTCGTAGAACGTCCAGTCATATACACCGGCACCGGCAATCCCGTAAGGGAAATAATCTCCTGCGGTGCAAACGGCCAAAGCCGTCATGTACCCGCCGTAGCTGTAACCGGTAATACCCACTTTCCCGGGATCGGCCTGCCCGTTTTCTCTCAGGTAGTCAATCCATAATTTATAATCATGTATTTCCCATTTACCCAGATTTCTGTACATCATATCAAGGCCTTTTTTACCGCAATGCCCGCTGCCACGGTGATCCATGGCTATCTGTATAACACCCTTTTTTGCCCAGTGGTATTTTGAGGCCGGAGAAGTCCAGCGATCCATAACGCTCCCGTTATCCGGACCTCCGTATATGCTGACAATCACGGGATATTTCTCCCCTTCCTCCATTTCAAGCGGAAAAGTAATAACAGCAGGAAGGGTGAAACCGTCCTCCGTAGTTATGAAATGCATCCGGGACCGGGGAACGTTACCTTCTTTGAGCAGACCGTCGTAATCCTCTCCTTTAGAATCTCCCAAAATACGTACGAGTCCTTTTTTCACGCTGAACAAGGCAGCCTGTGTGGGAGTGGACACGTTGGAAAACAAGGCAGTGAAATGCTTATAATCAGGGGAAAATGAGACATTCGTATAATGATATTCGCCCGATGTCAGACGATAAATATCCGGTTCTTTTTCGTTTTTGCCCGTTTCCAGGGGAACTGAATAAACATCAGATCGGGTAGATATCTCCCTGCGTGCGGAAAAAAACAGGGTCTTTCCTTTTGGATCGGTTCCGTGCAGTACAATGCCCCAGTTATTTCCGTTTGTAAGCTTCCGGAATTCGTTTCCATCCGTTGAACACAGGTAGATCTGCTGCCAGGACTCAAAATCCCTGACCATAACCATTCCATTTTCCGTAAAGAGAGGAGCAGCTATCCAATCCAGCCACGCCTGTTGTTCTTCGCTGTAGATTACTTTTCCCGTTCCCTTCCCGGGATCAACGGCAAACAGTTTTAACCGGTTCTGGTCGCGGTTCATCCACTGGACCAAAAGGGATTCTCCGTCAGGAGTCCAGAAAGGCTGACCAAAATACTGATCTGCAGCCGGGTCGAAATCAGCCCAAACGATCTCTGTATTATCTTCCAGCGATACGATACCTACTTTGACCTGAGGATTTGTATCCCCGGATTTGGGGTAACGTGTTTCTTCCAGGTATCCGTGCTGTCCGTCAGCCACGTAAATGGGAAACATGGGTACAAAGGAATCGTCACAACGGAAAAAAGCCAGACGACGGCTGTCGGGAGACCACCAGAAAGAACGGTAATTACTGCTTCTTCCCAATATCTCCTCATAATATACCCACGATGCATAGCCGTTCAATACCGTCCGGCTGCCGTCAAAGGTGAACCGTCTTATGTTTCCCGTTTTCAATTCTTTGGCGTAAAGATCATTCTCCAAAGTATAGGCAACATACTTTCCGTCAGGGGACAACGTAGGATTTTGCGCTTTTTCATCCAATCCGTAACTGTCGGATTTCCCGGACGGCAAGGCAGGAGGTTCCGAAGGAGTTCTCTTTCCGGTAACAATATCCTCGGCAAAATACCGGCTTTCCTGCCGATCTCCCGAACGCAGCAGCAAGGTGCGGGCATCTGCCCAGGATACAGGCATTTCAAAAGTTTTTACAAGTCCTTCGGGCGGGGTTTCACGTACAACACGCTCCTGTGCTGCAGCTGTTAGAGTTAGAAGCAAAGAAAAGAACAACGGGATCATTAAACGTTTCATAGTATGGGATTTATAAATTTACAAGATACAACTGTTCGCGTGCCCGGGTAAAAGCCGTGTAATACCATCGCAATACATCTTTATTGCAAATATCACCAAAAAAGGCTTTATCCACAAAAACGGTTTTCCATTGTCCGCCTTGTGCCTTGTGACAAGTAACTGCATTGGCGTACTTCACCTGCAGGGCATTCAGGTACAGATCTTCACGGACGGCATTATAGCGTTTTCTCTTGCCTTTGATGTGGGCGTAATCCTCAGAGACTCCCTGGTAGAGCTGTTGTTGCTGTTCGCGCGACAAAGCGGGCGATTCACTTTCCAGCGTGTCAAGCAACAGGCGCACATCCAGTTCCACGTCCTTGTAATCGGGGAAGCGCAGAACCGCCTCGGCAAAACGAAAGCCGTAACGTTCCCTGAATTTGTGTATACGCATGATCTCGGCAATATCCCCGTTGGCTATGAAATCCATATCGGGGACATCTTCCAGGAACTGGTAACAATTCTTCACCACCATGACACGATCCCCTTTAGTGATCTCTTCTTCACGGTACAGGATGCTTCCGCGGATCCCTTTGTTATACCTGTTGGCCCTTCTGTTGGAGCGACACAAAACGACTACTTCTTCCAGGCCGTAGCGGGATATTGCCTCGTTTAGCGCCTCCATGAGTTCTCCGGAACCAATGCGGTGAATGTCACTGAATCCCTCCGTTTTCCATTCCGGAACCGTATATGCCTCACGGGTAATGTTTTGTCTGAGCAGTGTGGCGTTGTACAAAATGCCCGAGTCAAAAGACTGCCTGAGGACCTCTTTCATTTCCATATAAACCACCTTGCCATAGATCTCCATGTGTGCCGGATCCAACGCCGGAGATATGTCCAGCCCTATGGGAGGAAGTTGTGCTGAGTCACCCAGCAGGAGAAGTTGATTCCCCTTCCCGTTTAACACATAAGCCAGCAGATCCTCCAGCAGGTTCCCGCTCCCAAAGAGCATTCCGCCCGGTGTATTGGATAACAGAGAAGCCTCGTCTACTATGAAAAGCGTGTTTTTATCCCGGTTGGGATGCAATTCAAAAACACCAAACCCTGTTGCATCAGAGGCAGCATGAGGCTTTTGCCTGTAAATGGCTTTATGGATCGTATGTGCCGGTGCCCCGGCATATCCCATCAGGACCTTGGCCGATCGGCCGGTAGGAGCAAGCAATACCGTGTTTTTTTTTAGTTCTCTCATGGCCCCTACCAGGGCAGCCATGGCAGTGGTTTTTCCGGTTCCGGCATAACCGTTCAGTATGAATACCGGATCCCCTGAAGTTATGAAAGCAGACAATGATCTGAAAAGTTGTTCCTGGTCATCGGAAGGTTCAAACGGCAGATTTTTCCGGATTTTTTGATAGATGTACTGTTCAATGCCCATAAACGGATGCGTTATTTACGGGAACTGAAAAGTATGAAGAACCCGAACAATTCTATACGACCAATAATTGACACCAATGACACGACAAATTTAGCAAAACCGTTAAAAGCATTGTAATTACTCATAGAGCCCACATTGCCGAAGCCGGGCCCAACATTCCCTATATGTGCTGCTGTGGCGCTTACGGCATCCATAATGTCTATACCTGTTAATGTCAGCAACAAAGATGATATTAGTACACAAAACAAGTAAAACACTATAAAAAGATTCACACCCGAGACCATTTCAGAGTCAAGTGTATGTCCTCCGATCCTTGCCGGAACAACAGATTTCGGATGTAACCGTTTTGTTATCTGGGCTTTGAATGAAAACACAGAAATCAGTATTCTGTCGGCTTTTATACCTCCCGAAGTAGATCCCGAACAACCGCATTGCAAGGTAAAGAAGAATAATAATAAAATAATGAAACCCGGCCATACGGAGGAATCAGCAGTAGCAAAACCGGTAGAAGTGGCCAATGATATTGTCTGAAAAAAGCCGTGTCTGAAAGATTCAGCAAAAGTATCATAAGTCCCTGTCATTTTTAAGCCTAAAGAGACAAATAAACTTCCTGTAAGTAAAGCAGCAATAAAATAACGCGTTACCGGGGATTTAAACAATGTAGTGGATTTTTTGGCCACAAGAAGAAAAATCATTCCAAAATGCAGAGCAGACAGACACATGAAAACCATTATGATGGCTTCAATCAGTTTGCTGTCGTATGCTGCAATACTGAGATTTTTAGTACTGAATCCCCCTGTTGCAATGGTGGCAAAAGAATGACATACGGCATCAAAAAAATTCATACCTGCCAATGTAAGACAGATGACCTCCAATAATGTCAATCCAAAATATATAATAGCTATTACGCGAACCGTTTCTTTTGCTCTGAAACGAAAATAATCCTGTGACAGCGCACTGATCTCTATCTTGGATAACTTTAAACGTATGGAACTTACTTCAGGTAATATGAGCAACATAAAGATGACCACTCCCATACCCCCTATCCAGTGTGTGGATGCCCGCCAAAAAAGCAGCGATTTTGGCAAGATCTCAACATTCGTCAAAATGGTACCTCCTGTTGTGGTATAACCGCTTACACTTTCATACCAGGCATTGATCAGGGAAAATTCACCTCCCCAAAGCAGGTATGGCAGCATCCCGAAAAGACATGATATGGCCCAGGAAAGGACTACGATCACATAACCCTCACGCGTTGCAACATCCCCTGCACTTTTAACAAATATATATGGAAACGATCCTATGGTGGCTGTGATGATGGCTGAAAGGAGCAACGGAGAGAACCCGGTGTCAAATCCGTTTATTGCCGAGACAAAGACGGCAATGAACATGAACAGGGCATTGACCAAAAGAACCAGGCCCATATTCCTTGCTATCACGTGGATTCTCATAGCTTATTGTGTTCGTCGCAAAGTTTCGTTATGGATTCGTTCAAGTCCACCAGTTCATCATCGGAAGGCAGTTTGACCTGGTATTTTGTTTTAAACAACAACGTATTTTTGACACCCAGCCGGATCTGTCTCAGGGGCAGGATCAGGTATATGCGGATAAAATAAGACAATAAAAACAAGAGCAGTATACTGCTGGCCACTGCAATAACCCCCGGCATCAGACTCCTGTAAAATCCGTCCTGTATCAGTTGCGTATTCTGATGGAGCAGTTCCTGTTCCAGGGAGATCAGATCCTGAACGTATTTACGTAGCCGGGAATAAGTAGGATACAGTCTGTTTGTATACCATTCCCTTCTTTGAACGTATTGATTTTCCTGCCATACAGACTTGGCTTCGTTCAGTATTTGCATGTAGGCGGCATAAGCAAACATGATGGAATCGGTCAGGGCAATTTCCTGTTGTGTAGCCAACGTTGTCCGGGTAGCTTCCAAATAACGGTTAAAGCGGGTGTCGTCGTAAATGGATTTCAGTTCCAGTAATGAATCCGGGGTAATGCCTATTTGACTGAGCAATGCAAAAACATTCTGGTCTGTCACTTCAAGTAATTGGCTGGATATGTTAATGTTCTCTACATTAACGGAGATTACGTCTCCTACAGAACGGCGAATCCTGCCAATTTCAAATATACTGACCAGGCTGGCCAGGACAAGAACAAATCCTACCACCAGAAAACCCAGATTGATCTTATTGCTTATTCCCATAAGTATCCAAAGTTAAAAAAAAACTCCATACGCTGTCCAGAGACTGAATGGCAGACAAGCCGGAAGGGAACCTTACCGGTCTCTTATCTTTGAATAATTTCCCCGACACCCCTTCCACAGAAGGATCCAGTGCCAGGAAAACCGTGGTGGAAGCACCTCTGGGAGCTTGTCTTATAACGGGTCTGAAAAAAATATCGGCAAGGGGATCAACCCATTTGTGCAATTTTATTATGGGTGTATTTACTATTCCGGGATCGACCATATTAACGCTTATTCCTTCTTCTTTCCATAAAGAGGCCATGCGAATGGAGCAGAGTGTAAAAGCCAGTTTGGAACAGGCATAACGTTCAAAACGATTGAACTTTTGAGGTGACATAGGGAAATAAACCGGAATCTTCCCCCTTCTTAGCATTACCGATACAGTATTGATCACGCGGCTGCCTTTCCCCAACAAAGGCTTGATCAGCCAGGTGAACATAACCGGGCCCAAGCAGTTGACCACATTATGCATTTCATATCCCTCCGGAGTAATTTCAGGTTTCCATCCCAACATACCCGCATTGTTGATTAAAATGTCCAGGTGATCCTCCTTGTCTTTAAGTACAAGGGCTGCCTGACGGACAGAATCCAGGGATGAAAGATCCATTTCAAGGATAGAAACCGTTTCTTCACCATATTCACTGACCATGGAACGGCAAAATTTCATACCCTCACTTCCGGGACGACAGGATAAAATAACTTTACAACCGGATTTGATCAATTCCTTGCTGATTTCCCTGCCTAAACCTCCGTTAGCTCCCGTGACAAGTGCTGTTTTGCGGTTATTTGATTTCATTCAGCAGTTTTTTGGGGATATCATCCAGATGCTGATGACATACCATATCTTTACTGTACATCCTGGCAATGCAATAATTGGTATGCTTGCAATTACTGGAATAATCGCTTCCGGTCCCTTTCTCTTCCGCTTCCCTCATATGTTTGACAAAGGAAGGATCGTTGATCAGGGGACGTGCCATGCCTATGAATTCAAATCCGTCATCAAGTACCTGTTCAATTACAGTACGAGAGAATAATCCTCCCAGACACACCAGGGGTATGCGGATATGCTTCCTGAATATCCGGGCATCTTCCAGGAAATAACCTTCACTGAACGGAACCGGGGGAATCATCCATTTCCCTATCATCCGAACCCCGATCTTTACATAATTCCACGGCATATAATGCGTCAGGGTTTTAACGGGCATTTTTCCGCGCATAACATACATGGGTGCCCGGCTTACGTAACCGCCGCTAAGGACCAGGGCATGAACACGCAGTTTTTCCAATAGAGTTGCCACTTGCAGGGATTCATCCAATTCCATCCCTCCCCTGAACCCGTCCCGCATATTCATTTTCACAAGAACAGCCATGTTCCGTCGCGCTGCCACTTCCATGACTTCTTCCATGACCTGTGACGTGAACCTCAACCGGTTGATGAAACTGCCCCCGTATTCGTCTTTTCTTTTGTTCAGCCATGTTGACATAAATTGGCTCAGAAGGTACCCGTGACCGGCATGTATCTCCACTGCATCAAATCCCGATTCGTACGCCATTTCGGTCGCTTTTCCAAAATCCTTCACCATAGCCAGTATCTCGGACTTTTTCAAAGCCCTGACAAACGTAGGAGAATACATATTGAACCCGCTGCTTGCAGAAACAGGTGTGCACCCGCAAATATTGCGGTGGCTCATATTGCCGCAATGGCCCATCTGAATGGATGCAGCGGCTCCTTCATTATGAATACCATCTGTAAGATGTTTCAGGCCGGGAACAATTTCCGGCCGCATCCATAGTTGTGTAGGGAAAGACAGTCCGCTTCTGTTTATTGCTGCATAAGCAACTGTAGTCATACCAACCTCACCCGCTGCAACAGATGTATGATAGCGGTAGAGGGCATCTGAGGGTCCGTTGTCAATACACATCCCTTCAAAAGCGGCTGCACGGATGGTACGGTTGCGCAATGTGAGAGGACCTATGGCAGATGGAGTGAATAAAAGAGAACCGGGGATCATATCTTAGTATATAAAAGGAAAAACACGTTTTCTGGGTTCCCGGGACATCTCTGCGGAAAATTCATTTTTATATCTTTTATATATGGCATGAGCCCTGGGAACCAGGTTGGCAAATGTCCACAAAAAGAAAACAAATCCGCTCAATGACCATGTCAAAACAGCAAATCCCAACCATTCTACGATCTCTCCAAAATAATTGGCACAAGTCACGTACCTGAATAAACCCTTTTCCGGTAAATAATGATTTGTATCTCCTTCCTCCCTGAGATTGCGAATGATCCCGTCAGAATGAACATTGATCACAAGACCGGTAATAAATAAGACAGTTCCGCCAATAAAGCGGGGATCTCCCAGCCATGATTCCGTGTACATTTCCGGTGGTGCCAGGAAAAAGATCCATTGTCCCTGCATAAAAGCATTGGCCAGGTTAAACACGATACCCATTAACATGATCATTACAGGCATCCTGCTTTTTCCTCTGATCAACCAGGGAAAAATAAATGCCCGTTGCAGGTAATGTGTTTGAAAAAGCAAAAAGAAAGCGAAGGGAATCAGGTCCCATTTCCGGGGCGACATAACCCAGAACCAACACATGGCAATAAAAACGGGAGCTTCCATGATCATCCAGGCCCATTTGTTTGATAATGTGATCCCCCAACCTTTGTTGGACAATATTCCGTAACCTGCTCTTATATAATAAAGGGCTATAAAAACCACAACGGCTATGACGGCCATAATGAACAAAAACAGGTGGAAGGTTTCCAGGGAAATATTCATAACAGGCAAATGTAATAAAATTTTGTATTTTTGTTTTATGAAGCTTCGATTCCTCCGTCCTGTATTGATATTACTGGCGTTGATTACGGTGTCCTGCATACGGGGAAACAAAGAGAATGCGAGAAAGCCCCTGACTTTCAATCCGCCCTCCGTTCCCCTCATGATAGGATCGCAGGAAGAAGCCATTCACTTCCAAACTATTCACTACTGGGATCATTTTCCTTTTGAGGATTCCCTGTGTATTATTCAGGAAGGTTTTGCCGATCAGGTCTTCACGGAGTATGCAAATTTGCTGCAACAAGCTGATATTCAATACGCAAAGGAAAGCATCAAGCGCATGATGACACGGGCAGGTACGGCAGCTGATGATCCTGTTGTAAGAAAAAAGATCCTTCTGAAATTTTTCGGTTTAACCGAATATTTTTTCTATCATCCAAATTCTCCATACAGGAATGATGATATACTGATTCCGGCACTTGAAGTGGTTGTTTCCACTCCTTTGCTGGATTCCACTGAAAAACAGCGACCCTTATTTATGCTGGACATGGTCTTGAAGAACCGGCCCGGGGATCAGGCCGGTAATTTTTCTTTTGTTCGTGCCGTGAGGAATTTCCCCTATACAGACGACCCGTCTTCTGTAGAATATTTGTATGATCTGGAAGCTGAATACATCCTGGTAATGTTTATTAACCTGGGGTGCCCTTCCTGCAATCAGGTAAAAGAAGAAATCATCCGTTCTGAACTTATCAACCAGATGGTTGAAACCCGAAAACTTGTTATTTTGACGGTATATCCCGACAAGGACCTGGAAGGATGGCAGGAAAATTTGACGGAGCTCCCGGCAGAATGGATCCACAGTTATAACCCGGACGGTGAAATCAGGAACGGCTCCATCTACGATTTGAAAGCCATTCCCACTTTGTATCTTCTGGATAAAAATAAACGTGTCATGGTAAAAGATGCACTGTCCGTTAAGCAATTGGAAGACACGATCAGGCAACAGGCATATTTTTTGTAGCTTTGCGCCTCATCTAGTCCGGACAAACATGAATCCAAGGGTAACCATACTGATAATGGGCATACTGCTTTTCCCCTTCGGGAAAGCAGCAGGTCAAACGACTGACACACTCAGTAAGGTATCCGCCGACACTTTGCAAACCGTTCTTCCGGACTCATTGTCCAGAGTCTACATGGACAGCCTGCACATTTCTTACACAGAAGCATATCGTGTCCCGTCACTGGACTCAACGCTCAGGATTACTGCAGACGAAAAAGGATTGTTTTATAAATTGGATAGTCTGGGCCTTATGATCATTGATCAGAGCGGACTGCCTGTGATCGATTCCCTGAAAAGCTTTTCTGCCAGAACCCTCTCCCTTATGTCTTTTATGGACAGTCTGGGATTGCCCTTGAAGGACACCATACGTATTCCGGCACTCGATTCGGCCGGAATGCAAGTTCGGGACAGCCTGGGGTACATTTACCAGACAGACAGCACCGGCCTGATCAGGTTGGATAGCCTGGGATCTTTCCTGATAGACTCTCTGGCAACATTTACAACCAAAGAACTCCGTCAAATGGCCCGTCAGAAAAGAAGGGAAGAAAAAGCCATAGCGGATTCCATATGGAACAGCACATTCCATCCCCTTGAAACATATGTTGTTCCGGATTCCCTGCTATACAGAAGAGTTATCTCATGGACTAATGACGAGTATTTTAACACACTGGAATTTAAACAAATAGACACAAACATCAATAGCAATTTCCATGATTATGCCTATTTGAAAAAGGATGTGGGCGCCGTTACATTGGGAACTGCCGGATCCCCGGCCCTGCCCTTCAATTTTTTTAAAAGAGAAACCAGGGAACGTTTCGACTTTTGGAGTCCGGGTATGTATGAAGCTTATGACAGAAATACCATTCCTTTCTACAATACCAAATCCCCTTTTACGGTGATGTCCTATACCGGTACGTTGTTTTCCAATAAGGAAACCGAAGAAATGAACGTAGGATTCCTTCATACGCAAAATCTTTCTCCGTCAACGAATGTGCAATTCTTTTATCAGAAGAAAGGTACGGAAGGGTTACTGGAAAACGAAAGCACCAATACAAGAACTTTAGCCGTAACAGCTGATTACCTTGGAAAGAAATACATAATGCATGGGGGTTACATCAGAAATTCCCTGCAAAAAGATGAAAACGGAGGTATTCAGGATGACAGCTTCATACTGGACACCCTGTTAGAAGCTCGTACTATTCCGGTTAATCTTTCCAATGCATCTTCCCTGCTAAAAAGCAGTCAGCTTTTCATCACTCAGAGTTACGGGATTCCAATCAACCTGTTTAAAAGGGATTCTCTGGATACGGGTGAAGGTACCATGATGATACTGGGTCACTCGGGAGAGTGGACTACCATGACACGAAACTATAATGATGACATCAGTCTGACCGATCAAAACGGCCGGGCCTTTTACAACAACCGGTTTTACATGCACCCCACACGATCGGCAGATTCAATACGCACCATGATTGTGGATAACAGGTTTTTCCTTCGTTTACAGCCATGGTCGAATACAGCAATCGTATCCAAGATTGAAGGAGGAGTGGGCTACGAGCTGCTATCGAATTACTGTTTTGATCCGGAGTTCTATACGGAAGGGACCTCCAATCGCTGGCAAAACAATATGTATGTATATGCAGGAGCATCCGGAATGTTTAAAAAATATTTTCAATGGAATGCCCTGGGAAAATTAAATTATGCCGGCTACTACGCTGGGGATGCATCTCTGGATGCGAATATTCGTTTATCCTTTTATCCTATGGAATCGGGAATTCACCTTACAGGCAGGTTCCTCTTCCAAAGGCAGACCCCTGACTGGTTTGCTCAACATTATTATTCCAATCATTATATCTGGAATAATGATTTTGAAAAAACGAACGACACAAGGATCGAAGCCGGGTTATCTATCCCCGGGTGGAAAACAGAAGCCACATTTTCATACGGATTACTGGGAAACCGCATCTTTTACGATACTCTGGGTACCGTCAGGCAGTCAGAAGATCTGGTAAACGTTATGACAGCCACTTTGACAAAGAATTTCAGTTTCTGGTATGTAAGACTTGATCACAGACTGATGTTCCAGGTATCATCCCGTCAGGACATTGTCCCGTTACCCACATTCAGTGCCAATTTAAGGTACTACCTGGAAATACCTGTCGTAAAAGATGTAATGACAGCACAAATAGGCGCCGATGTGACTTTTCACACAGCTTATTACATGGAGTCATACAATCCCGCCCTGGGTGTATTCCATATACAAAATGAAAAGAAATACGGAAATACGCCGTATATTGATGCATTTATTAATGTGAAGTGGAAAAGGGCTACCATTTTTGTAAAATACTTAAATGCAGCACAAGGATGGCCTGATAACGATTATTTTGCCGCTCCCCATTACATACGTCCTCAACGCGTTTTTAAACTCGGCATGACCTGGCCATTTTATATCAAACCCGGAAAGACCGCTGCCAGGGCCGCTTCTTCCGAAGGACCACCGGTCAGAGCAGCAGGAAATACTGCCCGCTGATGTCAAAAAGAAAGTTACTCATATCGCTGATAGCAGCATTTGTCATATCATTCCTGTTCAAGGAATACCAGACGCGGCAGATCCATTCTTCTTCCAATATGAGAACCGAGCGGGAAATAATGCAAGCTCACAGCGACACCCTGAAATGTACCATCTACCTTCCTTCGTATGCCGGCACACGCGTTGGATATCATTATGAAATTATGAGGCGTTTTTCGGAATCCCATGACTTTGTTCTAAAATACATCCCGGTTAATGATACTGTTTCCGTATGGGATATGCTTACGGAACATCATACAGACATCCTTGCCGTGAACATCATACGTGATCCCATTCCAAAATCCCTGGCCGGAAAATTATGCATGACTCCAAAAATTACACAATTGGGAGAAGTCTGGGTTATGATGAAAAACAGGTGTCCCTGGCACCTGAATCTGGTTCACTGGCTCACTTTGTTCAGACAGAATCCGCAATATTCCAGATTCCGAAGCCGTTTTCTTCCATCTTCTCCCGACAGGTGCCCCTACGATTCTTTGCTGAGAGCAGTTAGCCGGCCGCTGGGTTGGGACTGGCGGATACTGAGAGCTGTAATGTACCAGGAATCAAAATACAGGATGAATGCCCACTCCGGCATGGGAGCAGTCGGATTAATGCAAATGAAAGAATCAACGGCCAAAGACATGAAGGTCAAGGATCTCTATGATCCTGAAGAAAATGTAAAAGGAGCTGCCCGCTATTTTGCATACCTCAAAAGAAATATGCAATTAACGCACTTACCGGAAGAAGAAGAAATCCATTTTGTGTTGGCTGCTTACAATGCAGGTATGACTCGCATTCAGAAAGACAGAGAACACGCCACTTTGGAAGGAAAAAATCCGGACATCTGGTCAGATGTCGCTCCCTACGCACCATCCCAGACTCAAAAATACGTAGAGACAATCAAAAAAAGATACCTGGACTGGATTACCTCATCCGAATAGCTTTATCCGGACTGATCCTGATGATACTTTTAAGAGGGAGCATTAGAACGATCAACAACAGACCCACCGCCCCTACATCTATAAGCAAGACATGGTACCACAACAAATCTACCGGCACAGTATCAACAAAATATGTAGACGGGTCCAGGGGTATCATCCCCGTGTTTTTTTGAATAACAAGAAAGATGACCGCCAGTACGGTGCCGGCGGTCATGCCTTTTAAAGCCACTCCTGCCGCATTATACAGAAAACTGTTCCTGATGCTGCGGTCTTTCATTCCCATGGCTTTGAATAACCCTATGGCAGACGTTTTTTCAAACAACAGTATCAGTAACCCGGACATCATGTTAAAACCGGCCACCAAGACCATTAAGGTCAGCAAGATCACTACGTTGATATCCATCAGATCCAGCCAATCGTAGAGATGCGAATAAATTCTCTTAACACTTCGTAAAACCACTCCGTCATCGGTATCTGCGCTGTTGGCAATGATAAAATCTTCTATGGATTCCTGTTGGACTTCTATCCGATTCTTATCGTTCAAAAAGATCTCCATGCCGCTTACCTGGTCTTCCCGCCATCCGTTAAGCCTTTGCGTATGTCTTATATCACCAATTACTAAATGATTGTCAATATCTTCCAATTGGGCGTCATATATCCCCGATATGATGAAACGTCGCATTCTCACATTGTCGCCTATGAAATACATGGTTACCACATCCTGTAAACCGATTTCCAACAGAGCCGACAGGCGCCGGGATATCATGATCTCACTGGAAGATGCATCCGGAGTGAACACAGGAATGTTGCCTTCCTTCAAATGTCTCTCAAAAAAATCCCACCGATAACCGGCCCCTACGCCTTTCAGGGATACTGCCTGGATCGATTCTCCCGTATTTATGATTCCGTATGAAACAGCAAATTCCTGAATATAATCCACATCAGGATGACTTTTTAATTCATCCAGATAGGACAGATTGGTTGAAACCGGTATGGCTTCGGTAACGAACCCTGCTCCCGGTGCTTCCATAAGGATTTCCCCCGTAAAACCAACTGCCCGTTTTTGGATCTCGCTTCTGAAACCCCTGACTATAGCCACAGATAGTATCATGGTAAAAACACTGACGGCAACACTTACTATGGCTATCCGGTTTCCCATACGGCTAATCCGGCCTGTAGATGTTGCATCGCCTTTGAGTTTCCTGGCTATGTAAACGGCGATATTCATCTTGCTTATAAAAAATTAATCGCTATATTTGTTCCCCTGTTTGGAAATGCGGGAATAGCTCAGTCGGTAGAGCATCAGCTTCCCAAGCTGAGGGTCGCGAGTTCGAACCTCGTTTCCCGCTCATAGCCAAACCTGAAACCTAACCGGTAAGGGAGGCTGTTTCTTGTGAAGCAGTCTCTTTTTTTTATTCATCTTCCTCATCTATCTCTATGAGCAGGGAATGGTCCTTCCCGAACATTTCCAGAATCTTTTCCAGCTTTGATACAATACGATTGTCAGGACTTTCCTCTGTAGCTGAAAAACTGTAATACAATGTTTCGGCATAGATCTGTGCCAGATCTTCCGAACGGGCTTCACGAAAAGATTCGGAAGGAATCTGCAGGTTCATATCACTTAAAAACGACCTGAGCTCGTTGTGCGGGAATAACAGACCGTTCTTGTACACATTCACATAGAACAATACGTTTCCGGAAGTATCCGTAACAGCAGGTAGAAAGCCGCCCTTAAAAACCCTTCCTCTTACGGAAATGCCTGCATGGTAAGCAACCAGTAAATAGATGATTCCAATTATTACCGGGCTGCCTTCTTTGTTTTTCAAAGCCCTGTGAAAAAAAGTTTTTCCGGGGTCTGAAAACATGGGATCTACTGTTTTATAATGCAGTCTATGGAAAAAAACGTGGTTATACAATTTTACCTTTTCCATAAATGTCTGATCGTCATTTAATTCCACAACGATCTCATTTACATGATCCATCAGAACACCCTGCAAAACCTGCTGATCCACGTCGTTGCTCAACAGATCCTGTATCAGACAAAGACCGGTCATCAGATCGTCTTGCGTGTTTTCTATCCAGGCCTTAAGCGCATCGAATTTCAGTTCTTCCCTCAGTGCGGACAACATGTCCCCCACCCCCGGATATTTCGCCTCGCTTTCATCGCGGCAAATGCCTTCCAGCTCTTCAATGGCCGGGCGTCCCATATTTTTGAGTTGCCGGAACAAAGCATCCCTTACGTATTGATCAGGGTCATCCAGTAGAGGTACAATATCCAGTATTTCCGTATTACGAACCATGTTCACCGCAAAACTTTTCCAGGATCTCTCCTGCCTTTTCTATCATCAAACCTTTATAATCCACATTCATGTCTTTACTGCTTCTTTGTGCAATAATCATGCAAACAGTAGCTCCCCGGTGTCCCATCAGTCGCGAAAGCCCCGCTATGGCCGATCCCTCCATTTCAAAATTGGTGATTCTCAGATTTTTATATTTAAAAGTAGCCAGTTTTTGAAGATAATCGGGATCCCACAACTGAAGTCTGATAACCCGACCCTGTGGGCCGTAAAAACCGGGTGCAGAGAGTGTGATGCCCTGCATGGCATCTTTAAAACGCATTCCCGTTTCTTCCGAGTTTTTCACAAAATAAGGAGTGGCCAGCAAAGGAGACCATTTCATGTGTTCCATAAAAGCCCTTTCCAATTCTTTGTCACACACGTTATCGCGTCCTTCATACCAGTTGAGCAATCCGTCAATACCGGCCGAATACTGTGAAAAAACCAACGTTCCGGTTGGAATGTCCGATTGAATGGCCCCTGAAGTGCCTAAACGCAATATATTCAAAGAACGGTGTTCATTTTTGAATGTGCGGGTTTCAAAGTCTATGTTAGCCAGCGCATCCAGCTCATTCATAACTATGTCAATATTGTCTGTTCCAATCCCTGTAGACAATATGGTGAGTCTTTTACGGCCATAGAATCCCGTTACGGCTACAAATTCCCTGCTGTGTGAATCGAATTCAACATCTGTCAATAAGTCGCGCAATAAGGCCACTCGATCGGGATCACCTACCAGCAAGACATTTTCCGCCAACTGTTCAGGACGTAAGTGCAGGTGAAACACACTCCCGTCGCTGTTGATCACCAATTCAGAAGGTTCAATAATTTTCATTCTGCAAATTTAGAGGAAAATCACGGATTTTCCTCTAAATTTGTTCCAATAAAACAATTGACTCATGATACAACGCATTCAGACATTATACCTGACACTGGCTTTAGGTCTGATGATCTCTTTATTTTTTGGAGTATACGCCACTTACACGCCTTTTATAATTCTTACCGGTGCTATTTGTGCATTACTGGCAGTTACCGTATTTCTTTACAAAACCAGAAAAATACAAATCCGCCTTTGTATTTACACATCCCTTATCATGTTGGGTCTTCAGGTATGGATAGGTGCCGTATATTTTAAGAATCTGGCCAGTGTACGTTTTCCGGTAACTACTGTTTTTCCTCTTGTCGGTATCATTTTAGTGATCCTGGCACTTCGTGCCATAGGCAGTGATGAAGCCCTGGTGCAATCCTATAACAGACTTCGATCGGGCAAAGGAAAAAAATGATTTTTTTATTATCTTCGTAAATTCAAGCTATACATTTCATTAAACGATAAAACGTAAAATCTATGGAAAAAAACATCTCTCGAAGAAATTTTTTGCAGAAAAGCGCTATAGCCACAGCCGGTGCTATTGTTGCTTCTTCTCCGCTGATGGCAAAAGTTCCTCTGGATTCACAGAAGAAAAAGAAAACGACAGCTACCGATAAACTTAACATTGCAGGTATTGGAATTGGAGGAAGAGGAGGCGGAGTTATCCGTGAACTCAGTTCCGAGAACATTGTTGCCTTGTGCGATGTTGACTGGAAATACGCTGCCGGACAATTCCAAACATATCCGAATGCGAAAAAATACAAAGATTTTCGCAAATTGTTTGATGAAATGGGAAACAAGATCGATGCCGTTGTAGTTGGTACGGCCGATCATACACATGCTGTTATAGCTGCCCAGGCACTCGCCATGGGAAAACACGTTTATTGCGAAAAACCACTTACTCATACCGTATATGAAACAAGGCTTCTGACTCGTCTGGCCGCGAAACATAAAGTGGCCACACAAATGGGGAACCAGGGAGCATCAGGTGCCGGCGTAAGACAGATATGCGAAGCCATATGGTCCGGCATGATTGGTGAAGTAACCAAAGTAGAAGCTTTCACGGACAGACCAATCTGGCCCCAGGGACTGGAAACTCCCGCTGAAGTCCACACCCCTCATCCTGACCTGGATTGGGATCTTTTCATAGGACCTGCCCCTTACCGTCCATACAACGAGATCTATCACCCGTGGAACTGGCGCGGATGGTGGGATTTCGGAACAGGAGCCCTCGGAGATATGGCTTGCCACATTCTGCAGCCTGTGGTTAAAGCACTGAACTTGAAATCTCCTGTTGCCGTTCAGGGAAGCTCCACTTCGCTTATGACCGATTGTGCCCCCAATGCACAGATTGCCAAATTCGTTTTCCCTGCACGTGACAACATGCCCAAAGTAGGGATGCCACGCGTTGAAGTTACCTGGTATGATGGCGGACTGATCCCTGAGTATCCCAAAGGGTGGCCTACCGGCCGCAATATGAACGACAGCGGCGGCGCAGTTATTTTCCACGGTACAAAAGACACACTTATTTGCGGTTGCTACGGAGTGAACCCCTGGCTGATCTCGGGTAAAGAAATACCTGCACCTACCATGACACGTGAAGTTCCCGAAAACAATCACTATACAGATTTTATACGTGCCTGCAAGGAAAGTCCTGAAAGCCGCATTAAGACAGCTTCTGATTTTTCCGAGGCCGGACCATTGAACGAAATGGTAGTCATGGGCGTTCTGGCTGTACGTCTTCAGGGCCTGAATCGTGAACTCCTGTGGGATGGAGATGCCATGAAATTTACAAATATTTCTCCCAACGATACCCTCAGGATGAAAGTGAAGGACGGCTTCTCCATTAAGGACGGTCACCCCACTTTCAACAATGAGTATACCGATCCCATCAACGCCCTGGAATTTTCCAATGAATTGATCCGCCATACTTACAGGGCAGGTTATTCATTGCCTGAAATGCCGTAAACTTAAATACAAAATATTTATGAAAAAACTGTTAATAATCCCCTTTCTCATGACTGCGTTGATCGCAAGTTCCTGTGCTTCCTGCAACAACAACAAGAAGGAAGTTCAGGAAGAAGACCCCAACGTTATTGTTCTTTTTGACGGTGCCACTTTTGAAGGCTGGCGTGCATACAACGGAACTGAAATTCCGGGTGCGTGGACCATTGAAGACGGTGCCATCAAGATCAACGGTTCCGGCCGGGGTGAAGCCGGTGCCGAAAACGGCGGCGACATCATTTTTGACCGTAAATTCGGTAATTTTGAATTGACTTTTGAATGGAAAGTCGCCAAAGGTTCCAACTCGGGAATTTTTTACCTGGCACAGGAAGTTCCCGGAGAACCCATTTACATCTCGGCCCCGGAATACCAGATCCTGGACAATGCAAACCATCCCGATGCTATGCTGGGTATTGACGGAAACCGTCAATCCGCATCACTTTATGACATGATTCCTGCAAAACCTCAGAATTCCAAGCCTTTTGGAGAATGGAACACCGGAAAGATCCTGGTTTATAAAGGCACTGTAGCTCATTTCCAAAACGGAGAACCGGTATTGGAATACCACTTGTGGACACCCCAATGGCAGGAAATGCTTGACAACAGCAAATTCAGCAAAGACAAATGGCCCGTAGCTTACGACCTGTTACTGAATTGCGGAGGAGAAGAAAAAGCAGGGTACATCGGCTTACAGGATCACGGCGATGATGTCTGGTTTAAAAACATCAAAGTTAAAATTCTTGACTAATGGTACGCAGCATTCTGACAACAATTATCATGGCAACGGCTTCTGTTTTCAGCATGGTTTCATGTGCAACAGAACCCGTACAGAAAGAGATCGGTCTTCAGTTATATTCCATAAGGGACCAAATTAACGAAGACCTTGACACTTCGCTCGATGCAGTGGCCCAAGCCGGTTACACGTTTGTGGAAATGGCCGGTTACAATGCACAGGAAGGAACTTTCTACGGCATGTCCGGTGAAGCCTTTAAAGAACTCTGCAATGCAAAAGGACTGGACGTGATATCTTCTCACATCAACGGACCGGACCCAAATATCACTCCGTGGGAAGAATGTATGGCATGGTGGGATAAAGCCATAGCTGATCACCTGTCAACCGGCGTCTTGTATATCGTACAGCCCTCTATGTGGAAAAGCGCCTATGAATCTTTGGAAGGACTTTCCGGGTATTGCGAATTGTTCAATGCCGTAGGCGAAAAATGCAACAATGCAGGCATCCGCTTTGGATATCATAACCATGCTCACGAATTCACTACTGTTTTTAACGATGTGGTCCTGTACGACTACATGCTTCAAAACACGGATCCGCAGAAGGTTTTCTTCCAGATTGACGTGTTCTGGAGCCAGGTAGGCGGTGCTCCTGCTGTCGAATACCTGGAAAAATATCCCGGAAGGTTTGAACTGTGGCACGTTAAAGATGACAAGGAAATCGGAGCTTCCGGAAAAATCGATTTCCAGGCCATTTATGAAAAGGCCGAGATATCTGGACTTAAATACGCTATAGTGGAACAGGAAGCTTTCGATCTGGAACCGTTTGAAAGTATCAAGGCTTCTTATGACTATCTGAACAATGCTCCTTATGTAAAGAAGTCGTATTCCGAATAGTTTGTTTTGAAGTTCTGAACAGGAAAAATTCTGTGTTACTCATCTGTAACACAGAATTTTTTTATCACACTGTAAGCATCCTGTATGCCTAATTCCCCTGCCGTGGAAATGTCCATACACCCTTTCTCCTTCTCTTTAAGATAAATCTGTATCAGTCCCCGGTTGTAATAAGCTTCTGCAAGGTAAGGATACAATTCCAGGGCTTTGGTATAATTGGTTATAGAGCGCGGAAAATCCCCCGATAAACAGTAGAGGTTTCCCAGATTGTAATAAATATGGGCAAAATCAGGAGCCAGCATAGCCGCTTTCTCCAGGTCATTTATGGCTCCGGAATAATCATACTGATGGCGGCCCTGTTCCTGAACACGGGTTCGTGTTGTACCCGCCTGGTCAAGGGTGAGGATCTGCACGTTATTTTCCATTGAAGAAATGAAATCAATCATTTCACTTTGTAATGCAGCCCGGTTAATGTAATAAAAAACGTTTTCCGGATCTTTTTCTATGGCCCGGTTATAGGATGCCAGAGAAGCATTGAACAACTTGCTTTGGAAATCCAGGATACCCCGGACAAAGTAAAGATCCGGAGAATCTCCTTCTCCCTGCATCATTTTTTCTATCTGCTCTTTTTGAAATTCAATGCGTTCCGGATTTGTTTCCGGTTCGTTACTGAACAGGCTGACGGGTATTGACTGACGCAGAAGAAACTTCTCAAGATCCTCATAATAATAACGTTGTTCCAGTGCTATTGTGTTTTCAGCAGGACCGGAAAGCAATTTGTACAACGGTTTAAGACGTATGTCCACGTCCCTGTATTGCAGCAATTCGTTGTTGAAGTCTTTTTTTGCAAAATCGGCATCCAGTGCCAGTAAGCGGTCAAAACGCTGGGTCGTGTCTGCGAATGCCGAGTATGTGGTGGTATCTCCCAGCCGTGATTTGTAATCATTGACCTTGTCCTGGGCCACCCGGTAATCCAGTTCGGCGGCCGCAAACAGACCGAGTCTGTTCTTGACAAAGGAACGGTTCATGTAGGCATTCGCAAAATCTGGGTACAATTCAATGGCCTTGTCATAATCCTGCATGGCATCTCTATATCGTTCCATTTGAATGAACAGAGCGGCACGGTTGTAATAAGCCAGCACGTTGTTGGGATTAATGGAAATAACGCGGTCGTAATCTTCCAGGGCATTGTTGTAATCTCCAATTTGGGTACGTATCAAAGCCCGGTTGTACAAAGTCAGGGCATTCCCCGGATCTTCCTGTAACACTTTTTCAAGATCAGCCAATGCCCCGTTAAGGTCATTCTGATTGTAACGTATCAAGGCCCGGTTGAAATAGGCAAAGGAATTTTCCGGATCCAGGGACAAGGCCTGGTCCAGATCCTGCAGAGCAGCAGGATATTGCTCCTGCATGGCATAAACGCGAGATCTGCGGATATAGCCTTCCGGATCGAACTTATTCAGCAAAACAGCCGTATCGTAATCATGCAAGGCTTTAACAGTGTCTTTCAGATACAGGTAACAAGCTCCCCGGTTCAGATATGCCTCGCTCACCCGGGGTTCGTGACGAATAAACCGGTTGAAATCCTGCTCTGCCAGTTCAAACTGCTGGGACAGCAGGTAAGTGACCCCCCTGCTGAAATACAGTCCGTTATATCCGGGACGCAAATCTATGGCTTCCTGCAAATCTTCCAGAGCCTTTTCATATTCGCCCAGACGCGAGTAAGTGATTGCCCTGTAATGGTATGCCATTGTAAATATTGGATGAATGGCTATAGCACGGTCAAAATCCGTACGCGCACCCATAAAGTCTCCCAGGTTGTATTTTCCTATACCTCTGAAAAAATAAGCTTCATGTAAAGTGGGATCCAGCTGTATTAGCTTGTTAAAATTATCAATAGCCTGCTGGTAACGTCCTTCAAACAACAAATGTTGTCCGCGGTAAAAAAACTGTTGTTTGTCGTATTGAGCATCTGCTTTTCCCGAAGAGAAAATAAGGAGAATCAGCAAAACAATATTCAGACTGAGTTTTTTTACCATTTTTCAAAGGTATGAAATTTGAGAGGAAAAATTCGTTCCTTTGTAATTGAAAAACAAAAAATATGCCGCGCCTTTCCCTCATTGTTTCTTGTATTTCCTTAATTCTATGGTTACCGTCAGGCCTTTTGCAGGCACAAATTACGAGTCCGGGAAAATATGCCGGTACGGTAACCGCAGAAGAGCTGGATTACCACATCCGTTACCTTGCAGACAGCTTGTTGCAGGGAAGGGAAACCGGAACGCCGGGAGGCTCTCAGGCCACTCAATACATTAACAATAAGTTCAAAGAATACGGGTTGCGGCCTCTGGGAACAGCCAATCCTCAACGGTACAATACTTCTTACATACAGGGATTCGTATGCCCAACCGGGCAAAGAGGCCGGAATGTGATCGGCTGGATACCCGCTACGCAAAGGGAAAGCAACGAGTACATAATCATATCTGCCCATTACGACCACCTGGGAGTTATTGAAGGTGTTCTTTATCCCGGGGCTGACAGCAATGCTTCGGGGGTTGCCGTTCTTTTATCTCTTGCCAGGACATTTGGTGCTGTAATGAATGACGGATACGGACTTAGACGCAACCTCATATTTGTGGCTTACGATGCCAAGGAATTTTCCATGACCGGAGCAAGAATATTTGCTTTATCACTGGGAATTCCGGCCGGACAAATTGTGTTAAACCTAAATTTGGACCAAATGGGGACTACACTGGCCCCTCCCGGAAACTCACAGAACTACATGCTTATACTGGGTGCAGAGAACGTCCCTGATCATATAATCCGGTCCATGAACAACACCAACGCATATTACAACACAAAACTGGAACTGGATTACTCTTTTTATCAAAGTCCGGAATTTGCAGAAATATTTTTCACCATGACCGAGCAAAATTTTTTATCGTTGCAAAACATCCCTTCATTGCTGGTCACCTCAGGTGTGAATGATCATACGTACAAGCCCCGTGATATTCCGGACATCATAAATCTGCCTGTTCTGGAATTGAGAACACAATGGCTTTTCTTTTTCCTCTGGGATCTTGTTCAGCGTTGAAAAATTCTTACCAGATCATAGGATACGGTAACGCTGCCCCGCATCTGTTTCATTTTGTAATCGAAAAATTCGCTCCCCGGCAGAAAAATGTCCTTTACACCCATCATGATGTGAAGTCCCATCTGGATACGGGGGAATATCCGGGCCTGGTAGCCCGCAAAAAGTCCTGCATCCCAGGTGTCAAGCAAGGAAGAAAAATCCATTACCTGCGGTGTGATGATTTCAGAATCTATACGGTCCGGTTCAGACCCGATAAAACCTTTTACGGCATTTGTAATAAAACGGGAATTAAAGACATAGGCTCCAAAAACTCCCAGCTGTATACCGTGCTGTCTTTTTTTACCGACAAGAAACTCGGCATATAAAGGAAGTTCCAGTATGGTGAACCCCATGGACATCTGTGAAGTCCCCGTAAAATACTGCTCCATATTTTCTCCTTTGAACTTCTGATTGGAAACGCGTGCATCGGCATCCATGGCAATGGTTTTGTAATTCAGGTTGACCCCCAGTGTCCATCGGGAATGTATGTTCAGAAAGAAACGGGCTCCCAGTGTTGCGTTTAGCCTGGGATACGCATTGAAATTACCTCCCACTGCATTCATGGGCACAGGCATGGCTCCTCCGATATCCGTTCCTATCTGGGGAGCTATGCAAAATGAAGGAACGAAAGCCCCGGGCTGTTGAGCCATGAGCGTGTCCCGTGAAAAGAAACCGAGGACTGTAAGCGTCAGTGCAATTACGAAACTATGAGTTTTCAGGAACATTTAACAAAAATAGTAAAAAGACGCTATAAAGAGTCATGAAAAATTTTAGAATGCAAAGCCTGTCCCGTAGGGAGGTCGGTTCTTTGTGCCAAAGCCCGGGGTGTACCGCAAAAACAACAAGTTCCGCCGTTCTGACCGGCATCCGGACCCAGGTCAATAATCCAGTCTGCACATTTTACCACATCCATGTTGTGTTCTACAACAAGCACGGTATGTCCGTTCTTAATCAGTGCCCGGAATGATTTCAGCAGTTTTTCTATATCAAAAACATGAAGTCCCGTTGTGGGCTCGTCAAATATGAACAGCCTGTTTTTTTCGGAATTTTCACGGGACAGAAAGTAGGCCAGTTTCACCCTCTGGTTTTCACCGCCGCTCAAGCTGCTGCTGCTTTGTCCCAATTTAATGTATGAAAGGCCTACTTCATCAAGTGGCCTTAATCTGTCAGCTATTCTCAAGGCAGCCGGTTCTTTTTGGGAAGAAAAGAATGCAATAGCTTCTTCTACAGTCATTTCCAGAACATCATATATATTTTTGTCCTTGTACCTGACTTCCAGAATATCCGGCTTGAACCGCTTGCCCCCGCATGATTCACAGGTAAGAACAACATCGGCCATAAACTGCATTTCCACTTTTACAACCCCTTCTCCCTGGCATTCAGGACAGCGGCCTCCTTCAATATTAAATGAAAAATGGGAATGACCGTACCCGTTCATCCTTGCATAGGGCTGTTCGGAAAACAGTTTTCTGATATCATCGTAAGCTTTAATATATGTGACCGGATTGGAACGGGATGATTTGCCTATGGGATTCTGATCTACCATTTCCACCCCCGCCAGCCTGTGCAAATCTCCTTCCATCCCGTCGAATTTTCCGGGAGCCGGGGTCCTGGCCTGATTGTAATAACGACTCAGTGCGTAATACAGGATGTCTCTGACAAGAGAAGACTTTCCGGAACCGCTAACCCCGGTAACTGCAGTGAATACCTGCAATGGAAATTTCACGTCTATTCCTTTCAGATTATTATGCGAAGCTCCCCGTACCATGATGTATGAATTCCACGTTTCGGGACTTTCCGGAACCGGAATAATATTGGGATCGCTTAAAAACCGAAGGGTGCGGCTTTCGGGAACATCAATTTTTTCCCCGGGATTTGCAGGAGGGCCCTGGTACATTAGCCGGCCCCCGTCTTTTCCGGCCAAAGGCCCAATGTCTATGATCTGGTCCGCTGCCCGCATGATCTCCTCGTCATGTTCCACAACTATTACCGTATTTCCCATGTCCTTAAGGGCTTTCAAAGACGCAAGAAGTCTTTGGGTATCCCGGGGATGCAGCCCGATACTCGGCTCGTCAAGAATATAAAGGCTCCCGACCAACGAACTGCCCAGCGAACTGACCAGGTTCACCCGCTGGCTCTCACCACCGCTCAACGTGGCAGACCTTCTGTTCAGGGTGAGGTACCCCAGTCCGACCTGGTTCAGGAAATGCAACCGGGACCGGATCTCTTCCAGAGTCCTTTCGGCAACCTTGAGTTCCCCGGGGCTGAGGCTGACACTGTCCATAAATGCAGCCAATTGTGAAACAGGCATATCCAAGAGCCGGTCTATCCGCATTCCCGAGATACGGACATAGGACGCTTCTTTCCGTAACCGGGTTCCTGAGCATTCCGGACACAGTGTCTTTCCCGTAAAACGACTTATGATAATCCTGTTTTGTATCTTGTACCGGGCCGATTCCAGTTGCTTGAAGAACCGGTGTATTCCCGTTGTATGGTCATCTCCGTTCCACAACCAGTCCTTTTCACGTTCAGTAAGGTTCCTGTAGGGTTTATGTATGGAAAAACCGGCTGCTGAAGCGTGCCTTATTACTTCTTCTTTAAACGTTTTCATTACATCCCCCTTCCAGCACACGACGGCATCCTGGTATACGGAAAGATCGGTATCAGGAATCACCAGGGACTCATCAATTCCCGTTACTTGTCCATAACCTCCGCAAACGGGACAAGCTCCCAAAGGGTTGTTAAAGCTGAACATATACTCATTGGGTTCCATAAACGTAATCCCGTCGGCTTCAAAACGTGTTGAGAAAGAGACCGTGGTGTCTTCTGTCTGAATGAACAGCGATCCCTGACCTACCGAGAAAGCCGTATTGACCGATTCAGTAATACGGGCCCTGTTATCGGGATTGTCTACAGGGCTCACCCTGCCGGTCAGTAAATAAAGATCCCGGTTGCCGTATTTGTCTTTTTGCTGTAAAATATCCTCGATCCGAATCATTGCTTCCCCGTCCCAGAAACGTGCAAAGCCTTCCTGTTGCAAGGCTAACAATATTTCAATGCGGCGCTGCCTCTCATCCCAGCCGAAAGGAGCCAGGACCAAAGCATGGGAGCTTTCGGGCAGGCTAAACAGATAATTCAGTACATCTTCAGTTGTATGACGGGTTACTTCTTTTCCGGAAACGGGAGAATAGGTTCTTCCAACCCGGGCATACAATAAACGCAAATAATCGTAAATTTCGGTTGATGTTCCCAGCGTGGAACGGGGATTCCGGGTGTTCACCTTTTGCTCAATGGCAATAGCCGGGGGGATCCCTTCTATCAGATCTACGTCAGGCTTTTTGATTCTTCCCAGGAACTGGCGGGCATAAGCCGAGAGGCTTTCCACGTAACGTCGTTGCCCTTCCGCAAAAAGGGTGTCAAATGCCAGGGAAGATTTTCCAGATCCGGATA
>ERZ795048.374-NODE-374-length-48333-cov-9.247545_pt1 | contig 48333 bp, 42 predicted proteins | sample MGYA00375132_ERZ795048 | MGnify/ENA primary metagenome ERZ795048 (study PRJEB30177, sample SAMN05720225) | activated sludge metagenome | isolation source: Anaerobic digester | place: Hong Kong | collected 2014-12-17 ...
CCCTCCTTCTCCAGCGCCTCCCGGAGAACGTCGGGCTCCGCGCGCAGCCGGTTGGTCCGGGCAAAGACGGCGGGGATGCGCGCCGAACCCCGGCAGACGGCTTCGGCCCAGTCGGGGCCGCGGAATCCCAGCCAGCGCTCGATCATCCACAGGGGTATCGAATAGCGCCGGGACCACGCCTCGGGCCCGTCGCCGGAGGCGCCCGGCGGCAGGGAGCTCTTTTCCCGCAGGGCCCGGCGCAGAACCGCGTTGACGAACCCCGTCCAACGCGACCGGCCCAACCGCCGCAGCGTCTCCGCGGCCTGATGCAGAACCGCATATTCGGGGACCCGGTCGAAATAGAACAGGTGCGCCAGCGAAATTCTCAGCACCTGCCGGACCAGCGACCCGCGGGCGGGCGGACGGCCGGAGCAGAGAAGGTCGATGGTCTCGTCGATGGGCAGCAGATTCCTGACCGCGCCCTGGACGGTCGCGTACCAGAGCTTCCGATCCCGGGGGGAGAGTTTCCCGGCGCCGGGGAAACGCTCCATGAGGTCGGAGAGGTAGCCCTCCCCCCCCTCCCAGGCGGCCAGGACCCGCGCCGCGGCGACGCGGGAAGCGGTGCCGGCGGAGGAGTTCATCGCCCCAGGAAAACCTTGATCGCCTCTTCCACCATCTCCGCCGAGACCGTCGTATCCCGGCAGGGGCCCTGGGGGCGCTCGATGACCACCCCCAGAACCGGCTTCCTTTTCTTCTTGAGCATCCCTTCCAGCAGTTCGTTGAGACAGGCCACGGATACCACGCCTTTTACCTCGGGCCGGGCCAGCTCGGCCAGGGCGATTCCCCCGCCGGTGGCGATGGCCAGCCTGGTCCCGTAAGTCTCGGCCAGACGGTTGAGGTCCCCTACCCCGCAGCGGCCGCAGCGGCGGCATTCCCGGGGATCGACGGCCACGCGGGCGGTGCAGAGGCTGTTCTGGAGACAGCGGGGGCCCAGAATCAATACCTCGTCCGGGCGAAACCCGTATTTCCGGCGGCGGACGCGCCGGTTGTTCAGCAGAAGCAGCAGTTTTCTCACCGTGCCTTCCCTCCTTCCACCGGCGGGTATCCCCGCAGGAACTCCGGGGCCGTCAGCGCCTTTTTCCCGGGAACCTGGATTTCCGTTATTTCCACCGCGCCGGAACCCGCTGCGACCACCAGCCGTTCCCGCTCCGGCACGTGGACCGTGCCCGGCGCGCCCCAGTCCCCCGGCACGGCCCGGGCCCGAAGAATACGCACCTCGCGCTCGCGGCCGCCCGCGGGCAGAACGGTAAAACTCCCGGGCCAGGGGTGGAGCCCCCGGATCCGATTGACCGCGGCCGCCGAGGCCAGGGTCCAGTCGATCCTGCCGTCCTCCTTCCTCAACCGCGGTGCCGCGACCGCCCGGGAATGGTCCTGGGGAACGGCCCGGGCGGTTCCGGAGGCGATCGCCGCCGCCGTCTCCGCCAGGAGGACGGCGCCGGCCCGGGCCAGGCGGGCTTCCAGCGACGCCCGGTCGTCCTCGGGATCGATGGCCAGCGCGCGGGAAGCGAGGACGTCGCCGGCGTCGACCTCCTCGGCCAGATAGTGAACACAGACCCCGGTCTCCGCGTCGCCGTTGATCAGGGCCCAGGCCACCGGAGCCGCCCCCCGGTACCGGGGGAGCAGCGAGGGGTGGAGGTTGATCGCCCCCAGATGCGCCGACTCGATCAGGGCCGCCGGGATATAGGCGCCGTAGGCCGCGGCGACGATCAGGTCGGGGGCCAGCTTCCTGACCGCCTCGACGGTCCCCGGATCCCCCGGACGCTCGGGTTGCAGGACCGTCAACCCCAGACGGCGCCCCTCGACCGCGGCCGGAGGATCGGCCAGGCGCCGCCCCCGGCCCGCCGGACGCCCGGGGCGGGTGATCACTCCCAGGATCGGGTGCCCGGCGCCGGCCAATGTTTCGAGGGAAGGGACGCAGAACGAACCGGTCCCCATGAAAACCAGGGCGGGGAGGGATTTCACGGCAGGTTCCCGACCGGCGCGCCCAGCCCGATCCCGTTGCGCTCGAACCAGCCCCGGTTCATTTCCAGGGCATAGCGGTAGGGAACGGCGGGAGTATGCAGTACGGCCCCGTCGTCCGGAGCCATATCCTGAATTTCGACGATCAGCCCGTAGGGACTGATGAACGCGATGGAAAGGGGAACGCCGGTGTTTTTCATCCAGAACGCCCTCCGGGTCGTCTCCGGATAGGGAAAAAGCATCCCCTCGTCGTCTCCCAGGCTCTCCCGGTACATCAGCCCGCGTTCCTTCCGGGCGGGGGTATCGGCGACTTCCACCGTTATCCGCCGGGCGCCGATCGTGAGCTCCCGGCTGGGGCCCGGCTGGGGACGGGGCCCGCACCCCCAGGGCACCAGCAGGAGCGCGAACGCCCATCCCATCCTCGTTCGAATCACCGCCGCAGTTCCCCCAGATGCCGCGCGGCCAACCCGCAGTAGAGGAGGTAGGTCCCCAGGAAAATCAACCACATCATGGGGACGGGGGCCGGCAGCAGGGCCGAGGCCATGCCCAGAACCACCGGAACGGTGAGCGAGAACACGGCCGCCGCGAACGCTTTCCTGAACTCGACGCGTCCGATCTTATAGATGGAGGCAACGGCGTAAACGACCGCGCAGCCGAGCAGGGCCTGGAGCAGCCGGGCGATCAGGTACTGGATCAGATGCAGAACCGCGAACATCGGTCCCACGTGCATCAGGATCATCTTGACCGTCTCCCCCCAGGCCCGGACGTCGACGACCAGTTCCCCTTTCTCCCCCGCCATCGCCGCCAGGTCGAGGGGTTCGGGGAGGAACGGGGTCCAGAGCAGGATCCGGTCTCGGCCGACGATCATCCCTTCCTGGAACGGGGAATCGAAACCCGGTTCGTCGTCCTCCAGGTCGATACGGAAAACCAGGCCGTCGTCGCCCGCCGCCCGTGCTCCCCAGGCGGCGTCGGCCGAAAGTTCTCCGGCCGCGGCGGCGGCATCGAGGCGCGGCGAGAGCGTCTCCCATTTCAGTTCGGTTTCGGGGTCGGGATAAGCGGCCGCGGCCCACTCCGCCGCCGCGGCCAGGCCCCGGGCGCGGGAGCGGATCTTCTCCTCTTCCTCGGGGGAAGGCCGCTCGGAAGCGTCGGGAGCGAGCGAATCCAGGCGCGCCACCACGCGTTCGTACCCCTCGGCCAGTGTCTGCAGGCGCGCCCGGTAGGTTCCGGCGGTATAGGGGTTGTCGGAGCGGAAGGCGAAGGGAGAATTTTCGCAGCCGACGACGCCTTCCTTGACGGTTACCGCCGGAATCCCGGCGTCGAAACGGGTGCCGGTGCGGACGAGATAGCGGTAGGCTTCGAATACGTCCCGGGCGGTCAGAAGGGCGGTGGCGATCAGGACCAGAATGGCGAGGTAGCCGAAGACCCTGCCCCAGGAAGCCACGGTCAGTTCGCGGTACCCGGCCGGATTGCTCGCGGCCGTGACCGCCGTCTCCCGGAACCGGGGCCAGGTGTAGCCCAGGAAGCCCAGGGGCTTCTTCTCCGAAGCCGCTTTGTCGAGTTTTCCGAACATCGTCGTTTCCCGGGAACGCGCCGGACGCTCCCGCCCTTCGGGGCTCAGTCCACGACCTGGATCTGCGACGGGGAGTCGAGCTTGATCTGCATCGCTCCCTGATATTCGTCGATCCGGCCCTTCACCCGGACGGTCTTGTTCAGGTACTGCCGGGGGGGAAGGAAGCCGTTGTCGCTGCCGTCGCGGTTTTTCTTGTAGAAGATGAAGGTCAGGCTTTCCCTCCAGTTCCGGTCGACGTTCAGCTTGACCGGACCGCCCTTGCCCCGTTCCTCCGGGTCGTAGACGTTGATGATCCGCGTTTCCACCGTGACTTCGGCCCCCACTCCCTGTTTTATCGCCTCCTGCCAGGTCATGCCTCCCCCGGCGGCGGCGGCGACGCCGCCCGTCCCGGGCGCGGCGGTTTCGACGAAGACCCCCTCGTTGGCCCAATCCCCGTACATGGGGTTGGGGAGCACCACGAGGTCGGTCCCGAAGCGGGGAGCGGCCTCATCGAAAGAGACTTTCTTGGCGTCGTAGAGATCGTGGTTCTGGTCTCCGCAGAGCATGAGGATTTTCAAAGGGGGCAGCTTGGTCCCGGAAGGAAGGGTCTTGATCGTGCCTTGCTCGATGTCGCCGCGGCGCATGGTCTTGTCGCGGTCGAGGGCGTACGCCCCTTCCCTGACCAGGAGCACGTCGTAGGGGATGCCGACTTTTTTCAGGTTGGCGGCGGTGGCGTCCTTGACGTCCCCCTTGCGGTTGGTGCAGATGACGACTTTGCCGCCCAGCCGGCGGGCCAGAGCGCAGAACTCGGCCGCCCCGGGAAGAGCGGTGGCTTCCTCCTTCAAGCACCAGGTGGTCCAGAGGGGCCCGGAGTACTGTTCCCCCATCGCCTCCAGGTCGGCTTGAAACCGGACGTTGCTGAGGACGGTCTCGTCGGCGTCCAGGACGACGCACCAGGTTCCCGCCTGCTCGCCCGCGGCCAGTTTCTTCAGCCGCTCCATGCCGTTCAGATAAGCCTGGAGAACGCACTCCTTATACGTGTCCGCCGCCTGGCACCAGGCCACGGCGTTGCTCAGCCGGACTTCTTTAGCCCCGGCCGCGGGGATCAGGATCGACGCCAGAAAAACGACGGCGGCGAGTTTGAACCATTTCCGCTCCATGGTTGCTCTCCTTGTTGCCGGTTTATGGAAGTGTCTTCGATCGGTCAGGGAGTACTTTACCCGCTGGGCCTTCCGATCTCAAGACGATTCCCCGCGCCTGGAAGGAGGGAAGCGGTCGCGGTTGCCATTCCGCCGCGGGGGGGGTATGATCTCCGCAACCTCGAATCAAGGAAACGCCGATGAAGACCAAGAACCGCCACCCGCTCTCCCTCATCTCCCCGGACAGCCCCGTCCTCAAGGTTCTGGGCGAATTCCTGCAGCTTAAAAATCTCTACCGCCAGGGCTGGCTCAAGCGCCGGGTTCCGGAAGAAAGATGCGAATCGGTCGCCGACCACACCCTGGGCACCGCCATCCTCTCCATGTTCATGGTGGAAAATTATTATCCGGGGGCCGATCTGCTCAAAACCCTGCGCATGGCCCTGATCCACGAGGCCGGCGAAGTCTATGCCGGCGATATCACTCCGGTCGACGGCATCGCTCCCGAGGAGAAACACGCGCTGGAACAGGATTCCGCCGTCCGGGTCTTCGACGGGCTCCCCCAGGCCGAAGAATACCTGGCTCTGTGGGAGGAGTTCGAAGAGAGCGAAACCGTGGAGGCCCGGATCGTCAGACAGGCCGATCGCCTGGAGATGATGCTCCAGACCTGCTATTATGAAGCCGTCGGTTACTGGAATTTCACCGAGTTCTTCGACAACACCAGATCGCTGATGAAGGACCCTCCGTTCCGGGCCCTTTTTGGGGAAATCGAACGGATGCGGGTTCCCGTCTCGGAACCTTCGGGAGACAAGCCATGAAACTATTCGCCGTGGTCGCCGCCTTGATTCTGGGGGCGGGCGCCGTCTGCGCCCAGGAGGACTTCTACGCCGGCTCCAACTGGGAAGCCCCCGTCCCTCCGGAGGAGTTCGCACCCGAAGCCGGCGGAGTCGAAGCTCCTTCGCCCGCGCCCCGGACCTTCCTCCCCACCCCCGTCCAACCGCTCCCCGAATCTTCGCCCCTGCCCGCCCCCACCCTCCCCGTCCAGGGGGGGTTCGCCCCGAACTACTACCAGGGCGCCGGACAATACAACACCTCCGGACCCAACGTTCAGTATTTCGGCCCCGACGGCCAACCCCTGGGGACGACCCGCGACATCGGCGGAGGGAACACGCAGTATTACGACTCCCAGGGAGGGCTGGAACAGACCACCCGCACCGTCGGAGACACGACCACTTATTACGATTCCTCCGGCCAGATGACGGGGCGGGTCGAAGACCGCGGGGGCAACAAGCTTTTTTACGACGCCGCGGGAAGACTGACCCGGCGGGAGGTCGCCCAGGGCGACGCCACGTATTTCTATAACGGCAACGGCCAGCCCGAGGGGAGGATGGTCCAGGAGGGGGACGCCTTGACCTACTACGATTCCTCGGGACGCGTGAGCGAGCGCGTGGTCACCCGGGGAACCGACACCTATTACTACGGTCCCGACGGCCGCCAGACGCGGGTGCTCCGGAACTACTGAGGCCGCGGAGATGTCCGAACAACGCGACTTCATCCGCGACACCGTCCGTCAGGACCTCGACGCCGGTACGGTCGGCGCGGTCGTCACCCGGTTTCCCCCGGAACCCAACGGCTACCTTCATATCGGCCACGCCAAGAGCATCTGCCTGAACTTCGGCGTCGCCGAGGAGTTCGGGGGCCGCTGCCATCTGCGCTTCGACGACACCAACCCGGAGAAGGAGGACGAGGAGTACATCGACGCCATCCGCCGGGATATACGCTGGCTGGGGTTCGACTGGGGGGAACACGAGTACTTCGCTTCCGACTACTTCGAGCGCATGTACGGATACGCCCTCGACCTGATCCGCTCCGGCAAGGCCTACGTCGACGATCTTTCGTCCGACGAGATCAAGGCTTACCGGGGGACGTTGACCGAACCGGGAACGCCCAGTCCCTACCGGGGGCGTTCCCCCGAAGAGAACCTCGATCTCTTCCGGCGGATGCGCGACGGGGAGTTCCCGGACGGCTCCCGGGTCCTTCGGGCCAAGATCGACATGGCCTCTCCCAACCTGAACATGCGCGATCCCACCCTGTATCGGATCAAACATTCCTCCCACCATCGAACCGGGGACGCCTGGTGCCTCTACCCCATGTACGACTTCGCCCATTGTCTCGAGGATGCCGTCGAATCCGTCACCCACTCCATCTGCACCCTGGAATTCGAAGACCACCGCCCTCTTTACGACTGGGTCCTCGACAACCTTCCCGTCCCCGCCCGGCCCCGGCAGATCGAGTTCGCCCGGCTCAATCTGACCTATACGGTCATGAGCAAACGCCGCCTTCTGCATCTGGTGCGGGAGGGCGCGGTCTCGGGATGGGACGATCCCCGCATGCCGACCATCGCCGGCCTCAAGCGCCGGGGATACACTCCGGAGGCGATCCGGGAATTCTGCCGGCGCATCGGGGTGGCCAAGCGCGACAGCACCGTGGCCGTGGAACTCCTGGAGCACTGCCTGCGCGAGGACCTCAACCTCAGGGCGCCCCGCGCCATGGCCGTGCTCGATCCCCTGAAAGTGGTGATCGACAACTACCCCGAGGGCAAGGAAGAGATGCTGGAAGCCGTCAACAACCCCGAGGACCCCGGGGCCGGCACCCGGAAAGTCCCTTTTTCCCGGGAACTCTACATCGAACGCGCCGATTTCATGGAGGTCCCGGCCCGCAAGTTTCACCGTCTGGCCCCGGGCCGCGAGGTGCGTTTGCGCTACGGCTACTTCATCACCTGCGTCGAAACCGTCAAGAACGACGCCGGGGACGTGGCCGAGGTGCGCTGCGTCTACGATCCGCACACCCGGGGCGGCTACTCCCCCGACGGCAGGAAGGTCAAGGGAACCATCCACTGGGTGAGCGCTCCTCATTCCCGGGAAGGCACGGTCCGGCTCTACGACCGTTTGTTTTCGGTGGAAAACCCCGCGGCGGAAGAGGACTGGACATCCGTTCTCAACCCGGACTCGCTCCGAACTCTTGCCCGCTGCCGCCTGGAGCCGTCTCTGGGCGGGGCCCGGACCGGGGATATTTTCCAGTTCGAGAGGCTCGGGTATTTCTGCGCCGACCCCGACGGGGAGAATGCGTCGGAGCCGGTGTTCAACCGTACCGTCGGTCTTCGGGACACCTGGGCCAAAATCGCCGCCCGGGAAACCGATCCGGCTTGAGAAAACGGCGGTCCCGCCGTCGCGCGGGCGAAACCGAAGAGGCGAAGCTATGGGGATGCTGTCGTTTTTTGCCGTGCTCCTGGGAGTCTGCGCCCTGTTCGCTTACATCAACGAAAAGGTCCTGCGCCTGCCCGCCAATATCGGGCTGATGCTGATCTCCCTGGTCTGCGGAGGGACGATCATCGTTCTGCACCGGTTCGGCATCCACTTCTTTTTCCTGGAGGAGGTGGCCCTTCTTTCCGGCATCGACTTCAACCGCTTTCTGATGAAGGGGCTGCTCTGTTTCCTTCTCTTTGCCGGAGCGATCACGGTGCCCTCGGGCACCCTCCTGAAGAAGAAGTGGAGCGTGGCCATGCTCGCCCTCCTGGCCACCGTGATCTCCGCGGCGCTGGTCGGCGGCTTCGCCTATCTGATTTTCGCGTTGGTCGGCGCCCCCGTCGCCCTGGTCACGGCCATGATCTTCGGCTCCATCATCTGCCCCACCGATCCCATCGCCGCCATCGCCATCCTGGTTCCGATCGGCCTCCCTCCCAAAATCGAAACCCTCATCAACGGGGAATCCCTCTTCAACGACGGCGTCGGCGTCGTCCTTTTCACCACCTTCACCGCCCTCGCCTCCCACTCGCACGAAGCCGGACCGGTCGTCCTCTTCCTCCGCGAAGTGGCCGGAGGGCTGGGTCTGGGGGCGGTATTCGGGCTTCTCACCGTCTTTTTCCTCCGCGGCATCCGGGAGAATACCACCGCTCTCCTCATCACTCTGGCGGCCGTGACCGGCTGCTACGCCATCGGGCTGGCCCTGGTCGTCTCGGGGCCCATCGCCACGGTCGTGCTCGGTTTGATCGTCGGCGGCCATTTCGAAAGCCGCGGGCACCAGGATATGGTCGTGGGCAAAGCCCGCGATTTCTGGCATTTTCTCGACAACATCCTCAACGCCGTGCTCTTCGTCCTCCTCGGCCTCCAGGTACTCGACCTGAGCTGGTCCCGGGCCGCGATCGTCGCCCTCGTTCCCATGATCCCGGCCATTCTCGCTTCCCGCTGGCTGAGCGTGGCCGCCGCCATCTACCTCCTCAACCTCCCCCACCGCTCCCGGATACGGCATCTTCCCCTGATCAACCTCCTCACCTGGACCGGGATGCGAGGGGGGCTGGCCGTGGCCCTGGCCCTATCCCTGGACCCGAGCTTGGGGCGGAACCTGCTGCTCAACGTCACGTTCGGGGTCGTGGCCTTCTCGATCCTGGTCCAGGGTTTGACCGTCAAGGCCTTCTTCCCCGCCCGGGTGCTCCGGGGAATCTCCCGGGAGGTCTAGCGCCCATGGGAACAGCCGATCGGAAAAGCAGGAAGGCCGAGGAGCTGATGGCCGACTTCATCATCGACGCCCTGGGCGACGGCGGCGGAGACGACGAAAAGAGCGAGCGCATACGCCGCCTCAGCCGGGGACTGAACTTCCGGCCTCCCGCGCCCGGCGGCGAAGAGAAGGAACGCTAGGGAACTGCGCCGGGGCAATCGGCCAGCACCTGCAGGACCTGAGCGGTGCAGTAGACGTCCTCCCGCTTGAGACGGGACCCCCCCGGCGCCGGAAATCGGCCGCCGGCCCAGGAGCCATCGGCTTCCTGGCGGTTCAGCAACCAGGAAAGAGCGCGACGGATCCGCGGGTCGCGGGAGTCCAGTCCGCTCCCGAGCAGGGCCCGCAGGGCCAGGGCCGTTTCCAGCTGCTCCGACGGGCCGGAGGGGTCGCGGACGGAGGCGAAGGAAAATCCTCCGTCGGGGGTCTGGACGGAAAAGATGAAGTTCCGGGCGCGGTCGCGCAGGGCGTCGACCTCAGCCCCCCCGGGCCGGCTCCCCAGCGCGCTCAGGATCGGGGCCAGGGCGTAGAACGGGGTCCCGTAATAGTAGGGGTCGGACCCCCAGTTGCCCTCCTCCCGGAACGTGCGCGAAAGGAACTCCAGAGCCGCCCGCGACCGGAGCGGGGAAAGGCCCCGGTCGGCCAGGGCCCGGAGGGCGAACCCGGTGACGGAAGGGTAGTTGCGCCGCCCCCGGGGCACCGCGGAATTTCCGAGGTCCCACCCCCCCGCCGGAGGCTGGAGGCCTCGGATCCGCTGCGCCACGCGGTCCGCACTTTCCGAAACGCCGATCCCGCGGCTTTCCAGCCGACCCAGGAGCCGGCAGTATTCCGCCGAAGTTTCCAGACAATATTCGCCGCGACGGCCGCTGCGGTGCAGGAGCATCCCCCCGCCGTCCTCCCAGAAGCGGAGAAAGTCCAGGGCCTTCCGCACCGGCGGGGCCGAGGCCAGGTAGGCGTTCGTCTTCCAGGAGGCGATCGCCGTCAAGGCCTCCACCGTTTCCCAAACGTCGAACTTCCTCGACTCCGCCGCGGCGATGGCCCCGTCTTCGCGCTGCCGGGAGAGCAGAAACGAGATTCCCGACTCGACCGGGGCGGGAAGTTCGGCCTCGCCGGCGGGCGCCGGCGGCGGCGCGAACGATGCCGCCAGCAGAAGCAGAACCGCCGCGGCGGACGGGAAAAGCGCGCGCCGGGGAGTGATCCTCCGCTGCCGGGGTTCCACTTTCTAGCGACCCCGGGCGCGGCGGCTCATGGTCAGGCGCAGCGGCACTCCTTCGAATCCGAAAGCCGCGCGCAGGCAGTTGAGCAGGTAGGAGCGGTAGTTGGCCGTGATCAGAGCAGGGTTATTGACGAAAACCCGGAACACCGGGGGCTCGGTCTTGACCTGGGCGGCGTAGTAGATTTTCAAGCGCGATCCTTTCCGCCGGGGCGGCGGGGATTGTTCCTCGGCCCGGGCCAAGACCCGGTTAAGCAGGGAGGTCTGCACCGTCTTGCGTCTCTCCTGGGCGACGTAAGCGCAGACGTCCAGAAGACGGTCCAACCCGTGTCGACGGAGAGCGGAGATGAACACTACGGGGATGAACCCGGCGTAAGGGAGCTTCTCCTGCAACCGGCGGCGGTATTCTTTGGTGGTCAGCTCGCCGGAAACGTCCCACTTGTTGACGGCGACGACCACGCCCTTTCCTTTCTCCAAAGCCGTGCGGATGAAGCTGGAGTCGACGCGCCCGGGGTCTTCCCCCGGGTCCATGAGCAGAAGCACCACCTCCGCGCGGGCGATGGTCTCCATGGTTCGAGCCAAGGCGAAGCGGTCGAGGGGGGAGTGGTGCTTGGCCTTGCGGAAAAGGCCGGCGGTGTCGATGAGAAGAAAGCCGCGGCCGTCCTGATCGAAAGCGATATCGACCGGGTCCCGGGTCGTACCCGGAAGATCGTGGACCAAAGCCCGCTCGCTCCGGCTCAAGCGGTTGACCAGCGTGGACTTGCCCACGTTGGGACGTCCGACGATGGCGAGCGCCGTCCGCGCCGGCGCGGCGGAAGGTTGTCCCGGGGGGATCCGCTCCAGGATCGCGGATAAGAGTTCGCCGATTCCCAGTCCGTGGAGGGCGGAAACGGGCGGAACCGCCGGAAATCCCAGAACCGAGAATTCTCCGGAGGTCAGCTCCTTGCCGGGACTGTCCGCCTTGTTCATCACTACCAGGACCTTTTTCCCCTGCTCGCGCAGCCAGGAAGCTATTTCCCGGTCCGAAGGAAGCAGGCCGTCGCCGAGGTCCACCACCAGCAGGCAGAGATCCGCCTCGGCCACCGCCGGGCGCGCCTGGTCGAGGATCAGTTTCCCCATCCCTTCCTTCTCCCCCGGAAGCAGGCCGCCGGTATCGACGAGGCGGAAGGCCTGCCCGTTCCAGGCCACCTCTCCGTAGATGCGGTCCCGGGTGGTTCCGGCCTGGTCGTGGACGACCGCGACCCGTTTCCCCAAAAGACGGTTGAAAAGCGTGGACTTGCCCACGTTGGGGCGTCCGACGACGGCGACCAGGGCCGAGACCGGGGCGGCGACGCTCATCGGGAAAACCCCCGGTCGGCCCCGAGTTGGACCGCGCCCGAACGAGCGTAGTCCAGCCCCGAAACCACGGTCAGGAAAGCGGTCGCGTAGAAAATCGCCTCCGGGTGAGCGAACCCGAGCATGACCCAAACCACGGCTACCATCTGGCCCACCGCCGCGGATTTTCCCCACCAGCTGGGACGGACCGTCAGCGGCCGGCGGCGGAGCTTGATCGCCGCCGCGCCGGCCAGAAGCAGCAGGTCCCTGCCCAGAACCACCGCCGCGAACCAGAGGGGAACGGGGAAGCGTTCATAGCCGACGGCGTTCAGGACGGCCATGCCCGCCAGAGCGGTATTGAGGAAAAATTTGTCGGCCATGGGGTCGAGGAGCGCGCCCAACCGGGTCTGTTGGCCGAGAGAACGGGCCAGAAAGCCGTCGAGGCCGTCGCTGATCGATGCCAGCAGGAAGACGCCCAGGGCCGCCCAGTAATAGCCGCGGTGGCCGCTGCGGCAGTACGCGTAGAGCGCGAAGATGAACAGCGGGGGAACGAAGAACCGGGAGATCGTTATCTTGTTCGGCAGGTTCATCCTCGGTCGCCGCCCCCGGGTCGGCCCGGCCTCCGGGTTCAGTCCGTCCGCGCCAGGCGCTCCAGCGCCCGGTCGAGCCGCTTCAGGGTTTGTTCCCTTCCTAAAAACTCCATGACCTCGTAGATCCCGGGGCTGTCGGCGCGGCCCGTCAGAGCCACCCTCAGGGGGTGGAAGAAATCCCCGGGGGCGAGCCCCCGCTCGGCGATCAACCGCCCGTACCGGGCTTCCAGCTCGGCGGGGGCGAAAGGCTCCGCCGCCGCGGCCTGCTCCCGCGCCGACCGGAGGAGATCGGCCGTCCGCGGGTCGGCCCAGTACCGCTCGACCGCGGCCTCCTCCCAGGGCGGGGATTCTTCGAAAAGATACGCTCCCAGTTCCGGGATCTCTCCCAGAACCCTGACCCGGTGCCCCAGGAGCTCCACCGCCCGGCTCAACCGGTCCGGGGCCACCCCGCGCTCGCGCTTCCAGTCGTCGAGGACTTCGGCCGCGGCCCGGGCCCGGGCTTCCGGAGAAAGGTTGCGTAGGTGCAGCCCGTTCAACCATGCCAGCTTCTGATAATCGAACACCGCCGCGCGACGGATGATCCGCTTCAGGGAAAAACTTTTGACGATCTCGTCCACGGTCATGAATTCCCGTCCGTCGCCGGGCGACCAACCCAGCAGGGCCAGGTAGTTGACCAGGGCCGCGGGAATATAACCCTCTTCCCGGAACGCGGTTAGGGAAGTCGCCCCGTGGCGTTTGCTCAAGGGAGCCTTGTCCTCTCCCAGAATCAGGGGAAGGTGGGCGAATTTCGGGGGCTTCCAGCCCAGGGCCCGGTAGAGCAGAACCTGCTTGGGCGTATTGGGGATATGATCTTCCCCCCGGACGATGTGCGTTATCCCCATCTCCATGTCGTCGACCACGCAGGCGAAGTTATACGCGGGAGAGCCGTCCGATTTGATCAGGACTATGTCTTTGATCTCCGCGGTCGAGGTCGAAATTTTCTCTCTGACCAGATCGTGGAAAACGACCTCTTCGTCGGGGGGGACTCGGAAAATGACCGCCCCGCCCTCCCGGTAAGCCGCCCCCGATTCGAGCAGACCCAGGGCGTGGGGAAGATAGCGGTTCTCCTGCATGCGCTCGGATTGGAAATACGGACCCTCGTCCCAATCCAAGCCCAGCCAGGCCATCTCCTTGAGAATCTCTTCGGTCAACTCCGGCTGAGAACGCTGCCGGTCGGTGTCCTCCACCCGCAGGATGAAAACGCCCCCCGTTTTTCGGGCGTAGAGCCAGTTGAAGAGAGCGGTGCGGGCGCCTCCGATATGGAGGTGGCCGGTGGGGCTGGGGGCGAACCTGACCCGGGGTCCGTTATCGTTCTTCATGGTTCGAAGTCGTAGCCCTGTTCCAGCGCCTTGAGGTTGGCCTCGAGCAAATCCCGATGGCGGCCGGGAAGGAAACGGATCAGCGTCTCCTTCAGCGTGTCGGGATCGAGCAGGCGGGAGCGCCGCAGAAACGCCCCGAGCATGACCATGTTGGCGACCTTGGCGGAGCCCAGGGTTTCCGCCATCTCGGTGGCCGGGATACCGATTATCGTCCCCGAAGACGAGACCCGGCCGGGATCGGCCAGGGAACGGTTGCAGATGACGATTCCCCCCGTCTCGACGCGGGCCGAGAATTTGATCAGCGACGGCGTATTCAGAACCAGGGCGAAGTCCGGATGTTCGATGATCGGGGAGGCTATTTCCTCTTCGGAGACGATCAGATGGCAATGCGCGGTTCCGCCCCGCACTTCCGCCCCGTAGGAGGGGATGTAGGTGACGTTGAGGTTCTTTTCCATCCCCGCCCGGATGACGAGCTTCCCCGCCAGGAGTATCCCCTGCCCCCCGAAACCGGCGACGATGATCCGTTCCCTCATTCCGTCCCTCCGCCGGCGGTATCCTTGATCACCCCCAGGGGGAATTCGGGGATGACGACCTCGGTGATGTGCCGCCGCGCCTCGTCCGGCTCCATCCTCCAGTAGGTGGGGCACGGGGAGAGGATCTCCACCAGCGAATATCCCCGTCCCTGCACCTGATTTTCGAAAGCGCGGCGCAGGTACCCGCGCGCCTGACGGATATGGGCGGGAGTGTCCAGGGCCCCGCGGGCCAGGTAGACGGTCCCCCCCAGCGACGCCAGCAGCTCGCAGACCTTGATGGGGGGCCCCGTCTCTTCCAGGGAGCGGCCGCCGGGAGTGGTGACGGTCTCCTGCCCGACCATGGTGGTGGGGGCCATTTGACCGCCCGTCATGCCGTAGACGGAGTTATTGACGAAAACCACGGTGAAGTTCTCCCCCCGGTTGGCGGCGTGGATGGTTTCGGCCGTTCCGATCGCCGCCAGGTCGCCGTCCCCCTGGTACACGACCACGAAAAGATCGGGGCGGGCCCGTTTGATCCCGGTCGCCACCGCCGGCGGCCGGCCGTGAGACGCCTCGGTGACGTCGAAGTTGAAGTAGTAATACCCCAAGACCGCGCAGCCGACGGGAGCGATCCCCACCGCCCGTTCCCTCAACCCCATCTCGTCGATAAGTTCGGCGATCAAGCGGTGGACCACGCCGTGTCCGCACCCGGGACAATAGTGGGTGGGGGTATCGGTCAGGCTTTCCGGACGCCGGAACAGATAACGTTCTCCCCGTTCGTCGCTCACGGGTTCCCCTCCCGGGTCAACAGGCCGCGGGCCGCGGCCATGATTTCCTCCTCCGCGAATATCTCCCCGCCCCCGTTCCCGAAGAAGACCGTTTCGGCTCGGCCGCCGACGGCGATGCGGACATCGTCGATCATCTGGCCGCAGCTCATCTCCACCACCAGGAAGATCCGCCCCGGCGCCACCAGTTCGTTCAATCGGCGGGAGGGATAGGGCCAGAGGGTGACGGGGCGGAAAAGCCCGGCCCGCAGGCCGGCGGCGCGCAGGTCCCTGACCGCGTCCCGGCAGAGCCGGGCGCTGATCCCGTAGGCGACCATGATCAGATCGGCGTCGGCGCAGAGGTACTCCTCCCATCTGACTTCGTTTTCCTCGATCCGTCGGTAGGTTTCCTGAAGGGCCTCGTTATGCTCCCGCAACTCCCCGGGCCCCAGCAGCAGCGATCTGATCATCCGGGGAGGACGGCCCCGGGCCCCGGTCAAAGCCCAATCCTTGGGGGGGAGGGGGCGGGGGAGTGGGTCCCTGAACTCCACCGGCTCGATCATCTGCCCCAGCACTCCGTCGCCCAGGATCATCACCGGGGTCCGGTATTCGTCGGCGATATCGAAGGCGAGCATGGTCAGGTCCGCCAGCTCCTGAACCGATCCCCCCGCCAGGACCGGGGTCCGATAATCCCCGTGGCCGCCTCCCCGGGTGGCCTGGAAATAATCGGCCTGGGAAGGGCCGATGTTGCCCAGGCCCGGCCCTCCCCTCATCATGTTGACGATGACGGCCGGGAGACGGCAGCCCGCCAGGTAGGAGATGCCTTCCTGCTTCAGGCTGATCCCCGGGCTGGAGGAGGAAGTCATGGCCCGCTTCCCCACCGCCGAAGCCCCGAAGACCATGTTGATGGCGGCCAGTTCGCTTTCGGACTGCAGGAAGACGCGGCCGTGCTCCGGCATGTGCCGGGCCATGTAGGCGGTGAGCTCGTTCTGGGGAGTGATGGGATACCCGAAGTAACAATCGCAGCCGGCGCGGATCGCCGCTTCCGCCACCGCCTCGTTCCCGCAGACCAGCATTTTCCCGGTTTCAGGGTTCATTTCGTTTCCCCTCACCGCAACCGGTTTCCACGATGGTGATGGCGAGGTCGGGACAGACCAGGGCGCAGAGCCCGCAGCCGACGCATTCCTTCCCCGGTTGAGGTTGGGCGGGGTGCACGCCCCGAAGGTTGGTCCTGGGGGCGCGGACGAGAACTCCCCGGGGGCAGACATCGACACAAACGGTGCAGCCCTTGCAGTGTTCAAAATCGATACGAACTTCAGCCATAAGCGCCGACCTTCCTGCTGGCGCGCAAAAATAAAAGTATACCCTCCCCCGGCTTCGATTCAACCCCAAACGGAAGATCCGGTTCGGCGGCGATAAAGCTTGCCTCCCGTTATATTCACGCGTATAGTTCGGCGAGCGACCCGGAACAGCGCCGGGGCGCAGGCGGGCGGCAACCGAAACCGGAGCGGGAAAACCGCTCCCGCCGGACCAAGGTCCGGGAAAGGAGCTCCGATGAAACCTATCGCCTCGCTGCTGGCGGCGGCGGCCGCGGCATGTCTTCTCCCCTCCCGGGGGAGTTGCGCCGACGATTGGGAATGGTGGGTGGACCTGCCGGTTTCCGCCTCCCTCGCTCCCGGTCTCGAATTCAACGCCGTGGGTTCCCTCAAGTTCCGTGACGACATGTCCTACCTCTATAACCGGGGGGCCATCGCCGGCCCGTTGTTTTCTCCCTGGAAGTGGTTGGGACTGGGCCTCGACTACTGGTACCGGGAAACGAGAAAGTCGACCCAAGGCCCTTGGACCGACCAGCGCTCCCTGGTGGGCCGGTTCGACCTGCGCTGGAAAGCGGCCGATTGGCTGATCGCGCAGGATCTTAACCGACTCGAGTACGACACCGATCTGTGCCGATGGAGAATCCGGATCAAACCGCGGATATGCCTTCCCTTCCGGGCGGCCGGGCTGGCGTTCCGGGCCCTCGTCGACAACGAATTTTTCCTCTTCCTGGATTACCCGGGAGGGCGCACGACCTATTCCGAAAATAGGTTTTCCGTCGGCCTGATTCTTTCCGCCTTCGCCGGCCTCGATGTCCAGGTCGGCTACCGGCGGGTGGATACGGATACGGACAAAGGCTGGAGGGGGAGCAACGTTCTCTACAGCTGCATGAAAATCGCCTTTTGAGTTCTCTTTCCGAACCGCTATCCTGAAGGAGGATGACGATGAAATCGATAGTATGCGCGGTTTTTCTCCTGGCGTCCGCGGCGGCCGCCGCCGCCGGAGACGGTTCCCCTCCCCTGCGGATCGCGGTGGAGTTCACCGATCATGCCGCCGCCGCCCAGATAGCCCGCGCCCGGGGCTGGTTCGAGGAGGCGGGACTGCGGGTGGCCGCCTTCGACAGCTACGTCACCGGAATGGCTCTCTCCGCCGCCCTGGCCCGGGGGGACGTCGACGCCGCCTACATCTGCCTCGTGCCCGCCCTCAACGCCCGGATCAACGCCGGGATCGACATCCGCGTCGTCTGCGGAACCCACCTCTACGGCTACGGCCTGGTGGCCGACCGCCGGCGCGTGGGCGACCTGACCCGCCTGCTCGACCCGGAGATCCGGGTCGGCTGCGTCCGACAGGGCGGAGCGGTGGACGTGCTCATGAACCGGCTCGCGGACGCGCATTCGCTCGATCGGCGGCGGCTGGAAGCCAAGGTTCTGAGAATGAGCCCGCCCCGCCTGGTGCTGGCCCTGGCCGGCGGCCGGCTCGACGCCGCCTTTCTGCCCGAGCATTACGCCACCCTGGCCGAAGCCGGAGGGGCCGGGTTCCTGGCCTCGCCCCGGGATTGCTGGCCGGGCATGCCCGGGAGCGTTCTCGTCGTCCGGCGCGACCTCCTGGAAACCGCCCCGGAAACGGTGGAAAAACTGGCCGCGGTCACCGAGAAAGCCACCGCCTGGATCAACGCCCACCCCGCCGAGGCGGCGGCGGCCGTGGCCGAGGCCCTGGGTTCGCCCCGGGACACCGTCGCTCCGGGGGCGGGCGCGGACGAGCTCGACTCCCTGAAGATAACCTCCGAGACGATCGAGCGCTCGATGGGGCGGCTGGTCTACACCACCGAACTCGACCCGCAGGCCGTCCGCGCCACCATGGAATACATGCGGACCCTGGATTACATCCCCCGGGTCCTTCCCCTGGAGGAAGTGCTTGCGCCCCGGCTGCTGGAAAGGTAAGCGCGGACGGGGCTGGGCGCCGCTCGTCCCCATCCTGGCCTTCGTGGTTTGCTGGGAGCTGGGGGCCCGCCTGGAGCTCTTCCCCGGAAAACTCTTTCTTCCCCCCTTCAGCCGGGTGGCGGCCGAGTTCGGGCGCCTGATCGTGTCCGGGGTGCTCTGGGCGCAGTTCTATCCCAGCCTCGTCCGGGTCGCGGCCGGTTTTCTTCTCGGCGCCGCCGCCGGGCTGGCGGTGGGGACGGCGATGGGATGTTCCCGGCTGTTCGAGCGTTCGTTCTCCCCTCTCTTCAGCCTTTTCTATCCCATCCCCGCCCTGGGTTGGCTGCCGCTGTTCATGCTCTGGTTCGGGATCGGGCCGGTCCTCCCCGTCGCCGTCGTCTTCGTCTGCGCCTTTTTCCCCATTCTCTACACCACCGCCGGAGGCATTCGGGGAGTGGCGGAAGAATACGTCGACGTCGCCCGCACCCTGGGGGCGACCCGGATCACCGTCATCGGCAGGGTCCTGCTCCCTCTCTCCCTGCCCGCCGTCTTTACCGGGCTGCGGCTGGAGGCCGGCATGGCCTGGAGAGTGATCGTGGCGGCCGAGATGATCGCGGTCCCGACCGGAATCGGAGCCTTCCTGCTCAAATCGGAGAGCATGCTCCGGATCGACCGGATCATCGTCTGCCTGATGGTGCTGGCGGCGATGTGCCTGGCGTTCGAACGGCTTATTTCGATTCTGGAGAAACGCCTGACCGGCGCCTGGGCGCCCGCTTTCGGGCGGGAGCGGATTCCCGGCCCCCGGACGACGGGAGCGGGGTGAATGAAGATGCGCTCCCGGAAGCGGTGGAAAACGGCGAAAACTCCCGCCGGGGACCCGATCCCGGGCAGAAGCGGCATGAACGGCGGCGATCTCGTCGTCGAGGGGCTGGAGGTGGAGGTCGGGGCCTTCCGCCTCCGGGTCCCGGAGCTGGTCTGCTCCGGCGGCGGCTACCATATCCTGCTGGGGCCGACCGGGAGCGGCAAATCCACCTTGATCAAGTGCGTTCTGGGGCTGCTCCCGCCCCGGCGCGGCAGCATCAGGATCGGCGCAACGGAGATCGTGGGAACGCCCCCGGAAAAACGGGGGATGGGCTACCTACCCCAGCACCAGTCCCTGTTCCCACACCTCGACGTCGAGGAAAATATCCGTTTCAGCCTGCGCGCGGCGCGGGCCCCGGCCGACCGCGCCGACGACGCCGTCGAGCGCCTCTGCTCCCTCCTCCGCCTCCAGGAACTGCGGGGGCGGGCGGTCCGGGGGCTTTCCGGGGGCGAAAAGCAGAAAGTGGCCCTGGCCCGGGCCCTGGCGGGGGGGCCCCGGTTTCTGATTCTGGACGAGCCCTTCGGCTCGATCGACCCCGGCCAGCGCCGGCGCCTCTGGTTCGAGGTCCGCAAGGCCCTCGACCGGCTGCGGATATCCACCCTGCATATCACCCACGACCTGGAAGAGGCGTATACCCTCGGAGACCGCATCACCGTCATGATCGCCGGCGCGCCGGTCCAGAGTTCTTCCCGGGAGGACCTCTTCCGACGGCCGGCGGCGCCCGCGGTCGCCGAGTTCCTCAACTACCGCAATATCTTCACCGGGAAGGCCGAGCCCCTGCCCGGCGGCGATTCGAGCATCGATTGCGGCCCGTTCCGGATCCGGGTGGGGAACCCGCCGCCGCCCGGGGGAAGGGCGACCGTCTGCCTGCGGCCCCAGGACATCAAGATCATCCGGGACGACGCCCCCGTCCGGCGGGAACTGGCCGAAAACCTCATTTCCGGGACGATCGCCGCCGTCTTCCCCCTCCCCGAGCAGTGCGTGCTTCATTTCCGCGCCGACGGCAGCCGCAGCGAATTCGACCTGGAACTGAAGTTTCCGGATTTCATCCGCCAACGGCTGAATCTGCGCGAAGGAGCCGCCGTCCGGGTCGCCCCCTGGAAACCCGGGATCATCGTCTGGCCGGCCGCCCCCTGAATCTCGGGAACGCTTCCGAGAATATCTTTCGGCTTTGGTGGTTGCGGGAAGATCCGATGTGCTATAGTCCTTAAAACTGATTCCTGTTCAACCCAACCCGGCGGCGCCGGGTAACGAGACGGGTGCGTCTCGGAGGAAGGATTATATGAAACTGTCCCGTCTCATCGCCTGCCTGGCTGCCTGTTGCGCCCCGGCCCTGTACGCCGGGACCATCGCCGAGATTCAACAGGGCACCCTGACCGGCTCCCAAACCGTGACCGGAGTGGTCAACCTGGTCTATCCGAGCATGGAATTCTTCATCGCCGACGCCGACGGAGCCTACAACGGCATCTGCATCTCCCAGAGCACCTACGGCCCCGAGATCGGGGACAACGTCACCCTGACCGGAACGGTCTCCGCCAGCAACGGCCAGACCGTCATCAACAGCCTCACCGCCTTTTCCGTCAACTCCGAGGGCAACGATCCTTTCCCTCCCGTGACCGTGAGCACCGCCGACGTCGCTCTGGAGGAGTACGAAGGCTGCCTGGTCCGGGTCGAGGACGTCTACGTCAGCAACGAGAACATCGGCAGCGGAAAATGGCAGGTCCAGACCGGGTCGCCGGGAGCCGCCGCCACCGTCGACGACGAACTCGACTACAACTACTTCCCCAAAAACAGCGACGAGTTCGACGCCGTCGTCGGGATCGTCGAACGCGACACCACCAAGAACCCGGCCCAGTGGCTCCAGCCCCGCTTCACCGCCGATTTCGCGGCGCCCGAAGACATCATTCCCCACTACGCCCTCCACGGGACGGTGGTCACCATGGACGACGCCCGCAACGTCTACGACGGCTACTACATCGAGGTCCAGGGCGACCTGATCGCCGGAGTCACGCCCGACGCTCCGGGCGGGGTGGACGTAATCGAAGTCGACGGCCTGATCTTTCCCGCCCTGATCAACTCCCACGACCACCCCAGCAAGGACATCTGGGACATCATTCCCCTGCCCTACATCAGCAGCGCGGTCTACCCCGATATCCACGGCACCTACCAGTGCCTGAACGACTGGTCCGGCAGCGACGCCGAGCCGGCCACCAAGCAGATGTACAGCGACTTCCAGTACCAGGCGGAAGGGGAACTGACCGGATCCCTCTCCGACGCCTACGCCATCGCCAAGCTGGCCGAAGTCCGCATGGCCTCCAGCGGCTGCGCCGTCACCCAGGGGCAGTGCGTCGCCAGCGCCCACTACAACGACAACTCCAACAAGCTCGGGGTGGGGATCATCAACTGCGAGCGCTTCCCCGGCCGCGCGTACGACAGCGTCTTCCCCCGAACCGACGGGACCGATTGGACGGCCAAGCACGCCGATGCCGTCAACGGCAAGGTCGACCGCTACATCCTCCACCTCTGCCAGTCCTGGCCGACCGGCTGCGAAGCCCAGGACTGGAACTGGTGGAAGACCCTCCCTTCCTACGACGGGCGCACCACCATCATCCACGGCAACTCCCTCAACGCCGCCGACTTCGCCGAATTCACGACGGTGGACGGCAACCGGACCGCTCTCTCCTGGGCCTGCAAGTGCAACATCCTCTACTACGGCCAGACCGCCGACATTCCCGGCGCCCTGGCCGCGGGGGCCCTGGTCTCCATCGGCTGCGACGCCACCCCCTGGGGTAACCCCAACATGCTGGCCGAACTCAACTACTGCAAGTATTACAGCGATCAGGCCGGCTGGACCATCCAGTCCCTGGAGTTCGCCGACATGGTCACCCGCAACGGGGCGGTCGCCTGCGGCCGCGAAGACGACATGGGGACGATCGAAACCGGGAAGATCGCCAATTTCATGGTCATCGACGACGGGCCCGGGGACCCCTACGACGACCTCCTGATGGTGTCGGGCGCCGGCGCCGCCTACGATTACTCCTGCGGGCCCCGGGACGTCCGCCTCACCGTCTGCGCGGGGCGCCCCATCTACGGCGACGCCGATCTTTTCAATACCGTCAACTTCCCCTTCATCTTCCCCTCCTACCTCGAGGACGTCGAGATCTGCGGCACCGGCAAAAAACTTTCGATCGCGCGCCACAACTCCTCCAACATCGAGGGGGCGGGCGACCTCTTCCGCGACTTCTACGCCGAGTGGTGGGGAAAATACTACAAGAGCGGGCAGTACCCCTGCGATTTCGTCCCCGTCGACCCCGCCGGCTGGCTGCCCCCCACCCCCGTTCCCACCGCCACCCCTCTCCCCGGGACCTACGTCATCACCACGGGCGCCGACGACGCCCAGCAGCACGCCACCTACTTCGACAGCGGGGAAGCCTATCTGCACCTGGGCTCGCGCAGCGATACCATCGGCTGCTATTACACCGGCTTCCGCTTCACCGGAATCCAGGTGCCTCCGGGGGCGACCGTCACCTCGGCCGACCTGATCGTCACCCAGTACACCAGCTACAACACCGCCCTCAACAACCTCCACGTCGGCGCCGACGACGTCGACGATTCCCCCCAGTTCACCGCGGCCGACGACGGCCCGCTGCACCGGACCCTGACCTCGGCCCAGGTCGACTGGGCCCAGACGGCCTGGACCGTGAACCAGGAATACTCCTCGCCCGACCTCTCCGCGGTGGTCCAGGAGATCGTGGACCGTCCGGGGTGGGAGGCCGGCAACAGCCTGACCGTGATCGTCTACGCCGACGTCAACGGCGATCTCCGCCGCCGGATCTGGTCCTACAACGGCGACCCGACCAAATCGGCCCGCCTGGAGATCGAGTATTCCGCCGCCACCCCCACGCCCACCCCCGAGGGTTTCAAGACCCCCAGCACCACCCCGACCACGGCGCCCACCGCCACGCCCAGTGCCACGCCCTACGGATTCGAATCGCCCTCCCCCACCCCTTCCCCGCAGTACGTCAACCTCCTGCCCAACCCCAGTTTCGAAAGCTGGAGCAGCTCCACCTGCCCCGACGACTGGATTCCCTACTCCAACGTCGAGCTCGCCGCCGAGACCGCGATCACCCACTCGTCGGCGACCGCGCTGCGCCTGGAGCTTTCCACCACCGCGGGGGAGTACGGCCGCGGGCTCTACGCCGACGCCCAGCCCGTCACCGAGGGGAACCCCTACACCTTCCAGATGTGGGTCTACTCGGCTTCCCCCGGATCGATGGGGATCACCGCCAACTGGTACGTGGGCGGTTCCACGATCTACTGGGATACGGTGGTTTCGGCCTCCTCCGGCCAGTGGGAGCTGCTCACGGTCACCTCCACCGCTCCCGCCGGCGCGACCGACGCCCGCTGCTGGGTCCGCGGTTTCGCCGACAACACCTTCTGCGGATACGCCGACGACGGGGCCTGCTACGAAGGGCTTCCCGCCCCCACCCCCGTCCCCACGCCCGTTCCCGGCGGCGGGGGGAAAGCCGCCGGTGACTACGACGGCGACGGCACTTCCGACATCGCCGTCTTCCGGCCTTCGGTCGGACTCTGGGCGATCCGGTCCGTGACCCGGGCCTATTACGGCTTTGCCAGCGACACCCCGGTTCCCCAGGACTTCGACGGAAACGGTTCCTGGGAGATCGCGGTCTTCCGGCCCTCCAACGGCAAGTGGCTGGTCCGCGGCGGCGTCGCCGCCTACTACGGCGTCTCCGGCGACGAAACCGTTCCCGCCGACTACGACGGCGACGGGACCGCCGACATCGCCGTCTTCCGGCCCTCCAACGGCAAGTGGCTGGTCCGCGCCTCAACCTCCGCTTACTTCGGCGCCTCCGGCGACGAGACCGTCCCCGCCGACTACGACGGCGACGGGACCGCCGACATCGCCGTCTTCCGGCCCGGCCTGGGCAAATGGCTGATCCGCGGGGGCGTGGCGGCGTGGTTCGGCATCTCCACCGACGGCCCGGTTCCGGCCGACTACGACGGCGACGGGACGTCCGACATCGCGGTCTGGCGCCCCTCCAACGGCAAGTGGCTGGTGAGAGGGAAAACGGCCGTCTATTACGGAGTCGCCTCCGACGTTCCGGTTCCGGCCGACTACGACGGCGACGGGACCGACGACATCGGGCTCTTCCGGGCCGCCAAGGGCAAGTGGCTGGTCAACAACCCCTCGGTGGCGTCCGTCTATTTCGGATCCTCGTCCGACGAGCAGGTGACCAACCCCTATCCGGGGGATTGAGCGGAGGGGCAGCCTCCGCGGGCGCCGCGGTCGACCCCGCGGCGCCCGCGGACGCCTAAGTGCGCGCGAAGCGGACCTTGAAGCAGGCCCCTTTCTTGCGCTCCTCGAACTTGAGTTTCATCGGTTCGAGTTTCTCCACGAACCCCGGGTCGAGGTCCGAAAGGGGGCGGGGAACGCCGCCGGATAGGACCGGCGGATCGAAATACCTGACCTTGAGCTTGACGTGCTTGAAGTCGCAGTCGTCTTCGCCGGCTTCCTCCACTTCGAAGGGGGTGGTAAAGAGCCGGTAGTGTTTTTCGGGAAGTTCGGACCCGTGGGCGGAGATCCGAGCGAAGAGCGAAGCGTCGTCCCCGAAGAGGTCCTTCTCCCCGATCCATCCCCCCTCCCATCCGATCCTGATGATCTCGGTCAGAGCCTGATAGACGCAGGCTACCGAGGGCTCGTAAATGCACAGCCACATCGCTTCCAGCCCGGCCAGGGCGTAGCGCCGGGCGACGCCGGCGTCGGTGAAGACGATGTCGCGGCCGATCAAAAGTATGTTCTCCAGAACTTCGCGCCCCAGGCCGGGTTCGAGCCCGGTCGCGCCCACGAAGTCCCTGACGCCGTAATCGATGCGGTCGGCCCCCACGTCGGGAAGGGACTTTTTGATCTCCGGGCACCCGTCCGCCTCCGGGGGCGCGATCCCGTGGCGTTTCAGGATCTCCGAAACCTCGTCCAGCCCCTCGATCAGGTGCATGTTTTTCTCGTGATAATCCTCGCCGCTGCTGGCCATGGCCATATCGACCATGTGCGAAAATGCGGTATGGCCGAGATCGTGCAGGAGCCCGGCGACCTGGATTTCCGGGGACGCCCCCACCTTCTCCAGAACTCTCCACACTCCCAGGGAGTGTTCGAAACGGGTGACCTGATAGCGCCCGGGGAAAACCAGGTCCACTCCCCCGTACTGGTTGACCCCCCGTAGGCGCTGAAAAGGCCGGGACTCGACCAGTTCCCGGATAACGGCGGGGCCGACTTCGAACTCCCCGTAAATGCGATCGCGTACTTTCATGGTTATCGTTCTCCTTGGCCCGACGGCCGCGTGAAGCCACCATACCCCGAAACCGGTCCGGGCCGAAACGCTTTTCCCGGGGTGGCGACGGCCTCTCCTCAGCCTCCGCTCGCCGGCGCCAGACGCCCGGACCCGCCGGCGAGGTCCTTCAGGCCCCGGGCGACCGCCCCGGTCATCATGTCGCTCCGGGCCCGCCATTCCCACTGGCCGGAGGGGACGCCGGGGCGGTTCATCCTGGCTCCGCTTCCCAGGCCCAGGACGTCCTGGAGGGGGATGACCACGGTGTCGGCCGCGGAAGCGCAAAGGATCTCCATGAAGGCGCGGTGAACGCGGTCGGCGGGGACGGGCCCGAGGTAGTCGTCCACCCGGCGCCGCGTCTCCGGGTCCAGTCCGAGGTACCATCCGGCGATGGTGTCGTCGTCGTGAGTCCCGGTCGTCACCGAGCAGTGAACCGGGTAGTTTTCGGGCAGGTTATAGTTGTCGGGGTTGCCGTCGAAGGCGAATTGCAGGCCGCGGACCCCGGCGTAGCCCAGTTCGTCCATCAACCGTTCCACCTCGGAGTGGATCTCCGGCTCCCGGGCTTCGGCGATGACGGGCAGCGGTCCCAGTTCCTCTTCGGCTCCCCGGAAAAACTCCAGGCCGGGACCGCGCTCCCACTCGCCTTCGGCGGAAGTCTCGGCCCCGGGGGGGATATGCCAGCAGGCGTAGAAACCCGAGAAATGGTCGATGCGGAGGATGTCGACCAGACCGAGAACCGCGGCCAGGCGCGCCCGCCACCAGCGGAAACGGTGGCGCCCCATCTCCTTCCAGTCGTAGAGGGGGTTTCCCCATATCTGGCTGACGTGGCGCGGCGGTTTGGGCGGCGCGCCCGAAAGCGCGAGCCGCCGCCCTTCGGAATCGAGGAGGAAAAGCTCCCGGTGTCGCCAGACGTCGGCGCTGTCGTAACTGACGAAGATGGGCACGTCCCCGATCAGGGCCACTCCCCGGGCGGCGGCGCGGTGCCGCAGCCGCTCCCACTGCCCGGCGAAAAGGTATTGGACGAACCGGCTCCGGGAGGCGGACGCCCTCAGCTCCTTTTCCCACCGGGACCGTTCCCGGGAAAGGCACCGGGAAACGGCGGAGGGCCATTCCGTCCAGGGCAGCCCCTGAAAGTGGCGTTTCAGGGAGATGAAGAGGGCGTAATCGTCCAGCCAGTACGCCTGGCGCCGGCAGAAAGAAACGAAGTCCCGGGCCTGGCTCAGGCCGGCCTCGGCCCGGAACCTTTCCCAGGCCGCGTCCAGGCAACGGTACTTGAAAGCCGCGACCGCCTCGTAATCGACCCGATCTTCGGGGAAAGCGGGCCCGGATGACGCGGCGGAGCGATCGAGGAGCCCCTCTTCGACCAGGCTTTCGATATCGATCAGCAGGGGGTTGCCGGCGAAGGCCGAAGGACTGGAATAGGGTGAGTTGCCGTACCCGGTCGGGTTCAGGGGAAGCAACTGCCAGAGCCGTTGTCCGGACTCGGCCAGGAAATCCACGAACCGAAGCGCCTCCCTGCCCAGGCTCCCGATCCCGTGCGGGCCGGGAAGAGACGTGCAGTGCAGAAGGATCCCCGCCCTCCGGGGAAATTCCCGTGGCCGATGTGCCGGTTCCATAGTCTCCGCCTTTCCTCTCCGATTCGCTCCGGGAGCCGAGGCCGCCCTTCAGAGCGCCTCGGCGATTTTCTTCAAAAGTCCCCTGAGCTCGTTCCGGTCCCGAAAATTCACCACCAGTTTCTCGCTGCTGCGCCCCTGACGGATGGTGAAACGGTTCCGCCATTCCCCGGGGAGTTTTCCGATCACCGTCCGTTCCACCCGGTTCAGCTCTGCTTCGCGCTCGGTCAGTTCCGCCTGAGGGCGGGCCAGGTCGACCTCCAGTTCCGTCTCTTTGACGTTGAGCCCCTCGGCCGCGATCCGGTCCGCCAGTTTCAGCTGAAGGGAACGGTCGCTCAGGCGCATCAGGGCCTCGGCGTGGCCGTAGGTGATGCTCTCGTTCTCGAGCAATTCCAGAACCCGGGGGTGGATTCCTTCCAGAAGCCGCAGTTGCGCCCGGATGTAGCCCGGCGTCCTGCCCACCCGCTTCGCCAGTTCTTCGGGCTCCAGGCCCTCCCCGATCGCCGTCGCCAGGGCGCGGGCGCGCTCCAGGGGGGAGATATCGACCCGAACCAGGTTTTCGGCCAGAACCGCAACCGGAACGGCGACAGTCTTCTCGACCGCCAGGACCGGTACGCTCTTCCATCCCAGTTTTTTCACCGCCGCCAAACGCCGGCTCCCCGAAACCAGGTCCCAGCCTTCCGGCGCGGGCTTCACCACGGGAGGAGAGAGCAGCCCCAGTTCCCGAATCGATTCCGCCAGCCGGTCCACCTCTTCTTCCCGGGTCTGGAAGCGAAGCAAGGGAACCGGGTCCCTCACTTCCTCCGGTCGTACCGTCATCAGTCTCATAACCGCCTCCCCCGACATTCTCGTGCGCCGGTCCGGTTAGTGTACCGTCCGAACGGAATCGGGACAAGCGCTCTCCTCGCTTGGCCGCCGGATCGAGGGATGGTATCCTCCGGACATGCGGGAGCGTCGCCTCCATCCGTCGCGGCTCCGGGAACTCTGCTCCCGGGGCGAGTTCATGCGGCCCACCGCGGGGTTCTGTCCGGGTTACGTCCAGGCCAACCTGGTGGTCGTCCCCGCCGAATCCGCCCGGGACTTCCGTGAATTCTGCCGACGCAACCCTGCGCCCTGCCCCCTGTTGGAGACGGTCGGGCCCGGATCCCACCGGTCCTCCGTCCTCGCTCCCGGGGCCGACCTCCTGACCGAGCTGCCCCAGTACCGGGTCTGGGAATACGGGGTCCTGACCTCGGAACCCGGGGATATCCGCGACCTCTACCGGGAAGACTGGGTGTTTTTTCTGTTGGGATGCAGTTTTACTTTCGAGGAGGATCTGGCCGCCGCCGGGGTCCCGCTCCGCCACCACCGGGAGGACCGCAACGTCAGCATGTACCGGACCTCCATTCCCCTCGATCAGGTCGGCCCCTTCGGAGGGACGATGGTGGTCAGCATGCGCCCGATCCCGTCGGCGATGGTGGAAAAAGTGCGACGCATAACCGGAGCCCACGGCCGCCACCACGGCGCCCCCGTTCACGTCGGGGCCCCGGAAGCGATCGGCATCGCCGATCTCGACCGCCCCGAATACGGAGACCGGGCCCGGATGCGGAAGGGAGACGTCCCCGTTTTCTGGGCCTGCGGGGTCACCCCCCAGGAGGCCCTGCGCGGTGCGGCCCTTCCCCTGGCCGTCACCCACGCACCGGGGCATATGTTCGTGGGCGACCTCCGGGCCGGGCGGCGGGCCCCGACCCCGGGGGACGCGTGAGGGCGGCGGAGAAACTCGCCGGGCTCGTGGGGGAGACCGCGGACGCACTGGTCGTGCTCAGGTCGGGGGCTCGGGCCGAGCGGCTGGGCGTGGCGGACCCTTACGCCCGCTGGTTCGTGACCGGAACCGGGGTGAAACTCTGCCGCATGGCTCGCAGAATCGATCCCGTCTACCGGGAATACAACCTGGCCCGCTATCTTCACACCACTTCGCGGCTGCGGGCCCTCGCCCCCGGGTTCGAGCAGGCGCTCTTTCTCGGCGCCGGCTTCGATTTCCGGGCCCTGACCCTGCCCGAACTGGCGGGGGGGCGCCTCCGGGTTTTCGAGGTCGACGCTCCCGAAAAACTCGACCTGAAACGCCGGGGGCTGGAGGCTCGCGGGATCTCCCTGCCCTCCGGGAACAGGTACGTGCCCGCGCGTCTGGAACGCCCCGGGCTGCGGGAGCGGCTGGCCCTCGCCGGGCTGGACCCTTCCCGGCCCGTCCTGGTCCTGGCCGAAGGGGTCCTCTTCTACATGCCGGCCCGCGTTACCGCGGCGCTGCTCGCGCCTTCCTTCCTGGGCCTGGCCCCGGGAAGCCGCTGGATCTTCGATTGCTGGACGAAAGACCGCGTCGAGGGGTTGAACGCCCGGCTCGCCGCCGCCGGGGCGGCGGCATTCTTCCGCGCCTTTCCCTGGAAAATAGCCGCGCAAACCCTTCCCGGACGTATCCGGCGCCTCGGGTATCGAACGGTGGAGATGGCCCCCCTGGAGGATATCGCCCGCCGGGCCGGGCTCGAAAAAACTTCCGACGACTTTTCCCGAAGCTGGTGGCTCGTCGAAGCGGCGGTCTGAACCCGCCGGCTCAGCCCACCCAGCGCTTGAGAATCGCGGCTTCAGTGGTCTCGATCACCTCGCTCATCATCCGCACCGCTTCCACCGGGTGTTTCCCGATCGCCGTCTCTCCCGAGAGCATGACATAGTCGGTCCCGTCGATGATGGCGTTGGCGACGTCGGTGACCTCGGCCCGGGTGGGGCGGGAATGTTCCCCCATCGACTCCAGCATCTGGGTGGCCGTAATCGCCGGTTTCTGCTTCCAGTTGCATTTCTTGATCAGGACCTTCTGGATGATGGGAACGTCCTGAATCGGCATCGACACCCCCATGTCCCCCCGGGCGATCATGATGCCGTCGGAGGCATCGATGATCGAGTCCGCGGCGGCGATTCCCTCGCGGTTCTCGATCTTGGCGATCACGGCGACGCCCGGCAGACGGTTCCCGATCAGGGACCGCACCGCCTCGACGTCCCCGGCCCCGCGGACGAAGGACTGGGCGATGAAGTCCACTCTATGGGCGACGCCGTATTCGACGTCCTCGGCGTCCTTGGGGGTGAAGGCCGGGAATTCCAGTTTCGCCCCGGGGAGGTTGACCCCCTTGAACTCCCGGATCGGGCCTTCGACCAGGACCCGGGCCTTGACCCGGTCGGGCTGGATCTCCTTGATCTCCAAAACGATATTCCCGTCGTCGATAAAGACGTGTTGCGCCCCCGCGAAATCCTCGAAGGACCCCTCGTAATCGAGGGGGAGATATTTCCCCTCGCCGGGTTTGAGGTCGCGGACGAGCCAGACGACGCCGCCCCGGGACGTTTCCAGCGGGCGCCGGCGGCGCAGGTGCCCGACCCGGATCCGTGGGCCTTCCAGGTCGAGCAGAACCCGCAGGCGCCGACGGGAAGACCGCCCGATCTTTCCCACCGCCGCCAGCATCCGGTCCCGATCCTCGAACCGGGTATGGGAACAATTGATCCGGACCACGTCCAGGCCGGCTTTCGTCATCTTGCGAATCACCGCTTCGCTCTCCGAAGCCGGTCCCAGGGTGGCGATTATTCCGGTCCTGGCCATATCGAACCTCCCTCGCTGGCGCCTTCGATTTCGGCCGATGGTAGCGCAGGCCCCGGCCTCGGGCAACGGCTTTCGGAAGACCCGGGCGCCCGCGCTTGCCCCGGCGGGGGGGCGGTGGTAGTATCTGGCCCGCAACCGCAACCGGGGATGGTGCCATGCCTAATTCGCGCGTCTTCACCGAGGCTTACAAGCCCTACTGCCTCGAGGTCTTTTACGGTCCCATGTGGTCCAAAAAAACCCTCAACGTTCTCATCCGGCTCGATATCCTCAAACGCAAACGCATTCCCTACCAGGTTTTCAAACCCCGGATCGACACGCGCTACTTCCCCGACGCCATCGTTTCCCGCTTCGATTCCTTCACCGACCGTCCGCACGACGATGTCAGCCGGTTCCTCCGCGAACCGGCCGAGGTTTTCGACGAACGCTCTCCCGAGGGGATCGTCGAGGCGCTGCGCCCCGGCACCAGGGTGGTCGTCATCAGCGAGGTTCAGCTTGCCCGCGACGATATCGCCGAAGTGGTCAGCTTCCTGCAGAAGCGGGGACTCTACCTGATCTGCGAGGGTTTGAACCTCGACTATACCGGCGAATACTTCAGCCACGGCATGTCCAACATCATCAACCGGGCCACCCACCCCCATTCCCTGCATGCCGTCTGCAACCATCCCGGATGCGCCGAAGCCGCTTATTTCACCCAGAAACTCCAGCCCGACGGCTCCCCCGCCCCCTATGTCCCCCAGCGCCGCGACCGGCTGGCCATCGGCGATTACTGCTACGAGCCCCGGTGCATACTTCACCACCGGGTGCCGGGACGGCCGGAGCTTCCGGACCGGGCCTGAACCGCTCCTCCGGACTCAGGGCCGGAGACGGTTCCGGGCCGCCGCGCGGACGAAGGCCCGGAAAAGAGGATGGCCCCGGAGGGGGCGCGACGTGAATTCCGGATGGAACTGGACCGCCACGAACCAGGGGTGGGCCGGGATCTCCACCACCTCGACCAGCCCGGTTTCGGGGTTGACGCCGGTGATCCGCAGGCCCTTCTCTTCCAGGCGCCGGCGGTATTCGGCGTTGAACTCGTACCGGTGGCGGTGGCGTTCGCGGATCGCGTTTTTCCCGTAGGCGGCGGCGGCGCGGCTCCCCGCCAGCAGTTCGCAGGAATATCCCCCCAGCCGCATCGTCCCCCCCAGTTTCCGGACCCTTTTCTGCTCTTCCATCATGGTGATGACCGGGTGGGGTGTGCCGGGATCGAACTCGGTGCTGTGGGCGCCGGAGAGGCCGGCGACGCCGCGGGCGTAGTCGATGACCGCCGCCTGCATTCCCAGGCAAATCCCCAGGAAGGGAAGGCCCCGGCGGCGGGCATACCCGACCACTCCGATCTTCCCTTCCACCCCCCGGTCGCCGAAGCCGCCCGGGACGAGAACTCCGTCCACCCCCTTGAGCAGCCGGGAAGCCGGCGCTTCCTCCACGTCCACCGCCCGGATTTCGAGGTCGAACCCTTCGATCCCGGCCGCGTGCTGAAGGGCCGCGCGGATGCTCTTGTACGCATCCTTGAGCTCGGTATATTTGCCGGCCACGGCGATGACTACCCGGGGACGGCCGGGGGCGCCGGCGGCCGCCACCATCTTCCTCCACGCCCCCAGGTTGGACCGGCCTTGAGGAAGGGCCAGCAGTTCCAGGATCAGCCGGTCGAGCCCTTCCCCCCGGAGCAGGAGGGGCACGGAATAAATGGAGGCTCCCACGTCTTTCTCCTGGATCACCGCCCGGCGTTCGACGTTGCAGAACAGTGCGATCTTGGCCTTCATCGATTCGGGCATATCGTATTCGGTGCGGCAGATAAGCACCTGGGGCCTGATGCCGATCTCCCGGAGTTTGGCCACGCTGTGCTGGGTAGGTTTGGTCTTCAGTTCTTCCGCGGCCCGGATATAGGGGACCAGGGTGAGGTGGACGTGACAGACCCGAGCCTCCCCTTCTTCCTGGCTCAACTGGCGGACCGCCTCCAGGAAAGGCAGGCTCTCGATGTCCCCCACCGTCCCTCCGACTTCGACGATCACCACTTCGCATCCGGGGGAAACGGCGCGAATGCGGTCCTTGATCTCGTCGGTGACGTGGGGCACGACCTGAACCGTCTTGCCCAGGTAGCCTCCATCCCGTTCCCTGGAGAGAACGGCGGCGTAGATCTGTCCGGCGGTGACGTTGTTTTCCCTGCGGGTCATCTGATCCAGAAAACGTTCGTAGTGCCCCAGGTCCAGATCGGTTTCGGCGCCGTCGTCGGTGACGAAGACCTCCCCGTGCTGGTAAGGGCTCATGGTCCCGGGGTCGACGTTGAGGTAGGGGTCGAACTTGAGCATGTTCACCCGCAGGCCCCGGCTTTTGAGCAGGCAGCCGATCGAGGCCGCGGTGATGCCCTTGCCCAGGGAAGAAACCACCCCGCCGGTGATGATGATGTACCTGGTCTGCGCGATCTTCGCCATCGACCGTCCTCCTCCCTCCGTTCCCGAACCTCCGGCACCGGATTGTCTCCGCCGCGAAGTTCGATTATGGTAGAATTATAAATTAACGAATTGACGCCGAACACCACGGATTTCGGGGAAACCGTTTTCCCCGGCGCCGAACGAAAGGTTGATTCGAACATGCCGATTTCCGCTTTTCCGCTCGTGCTCCTGGCCGCGGCCGCGATCGCCGCGACCCCGGAGGAGACTCCCGCGCGGCCCCCTTCCCCGGCGTTCCGAGGCGAAACCGCGGCGGCGATCGCGGATCCTCTTCCCGCCGGCCCCCACATCCTCTTCATCAACTCCTACCACCCCGGCTACGTATGGAGCGACGACATCCTGGCCGCCTTCCGCGAGGAAATCGCCGCCTACGCTCCGCCCCCGGAAATTTTCGTGGAGTACCTCGACACCAAGCATTTTTACGGCAAGAACTATTTCTCCCTGGTCCGGAGCATCCTGGCGGCCAAGTATCCTCGCGACCTGTTCGACCTGGTCGTCGTCTCCGACGACCGCGCCTTCGAGTTCATGCTCGAACGGGGAGACTCCCTCTTCCCCCGGGTTCCCGTGGTCTTCTGCGGCGTCAACAACTTCGACCCCGCGCTCCTCGCCGGACGGGACAACTACACCGGGGTGCTGGAGGACATCCGGATCGAACCGGCCCTGGAGATGATCGAGACCATCCACCCCGACGTCCGGCGGGTCTACCTGGTGGGGGGCTCGACCGGGGTGGCCCAGAACACTCTCAAGTTCTTCGCCCGAAGCTTCGGAGAAGATTCCCGTTTCCGCTCCCTGCAGGTCGAGATCCTCTCCGGAGCGGAACTGACCACGGCCGGGATGCTGGAGAAACTGCAACAGGCCGAACCCGGGTCGGTCGTTCTTTTCATGGCCTGGTTCCGCGATCGCAACGGGGTTTTCGTCGACGAGAAGAAGCTGGCGGCCGAAATCGTCGCCACCTGTCCCGTCCCGGTCTACAGCATGGTCAACCTCTACCAGGGGATGGTGGGGGGAAGATTCCTCACCGCCCGGGAGCAGGGCCGGACCGCCGCCGTGCTGGCGCGCCGGATCCTGGAGGGGACACCCCCTTCGGCGATACCGGTATCGGGCGCCCGGGAACCCGTCTACGTCTTCGACGACCGCCAGTTGGGCAGATGGGGGATCCTCCCCGAGACCCTCCCCCGTCCCCATACCCTCCTCAACCGTCCTCCCGGGCTGTACCGGACGTACCGGCGGTTTCTCCTGGGGGGGGCGGCTTTTATCCTGGTGGAATCCGGCCTGATCGTCGGCCTGGTTCTGCTCGTGGTCAGGATGCGAAGGACCCGCAAGCTCCTGCGGGAGAGCGAGGAGAAATACCGCCTGGTCGTGGACAACCTCCGTTCGGGGGTGGTGGTCATTCAGAAGGGGTTGATCGTCTTCGCCAACAGTTACATCCGCGAGATTCTCGGCGGCGGCCGGGATGACTTGGTGGGGAAAACCGCCGATACCGTCATCCGGGCGCACTCCAGTCTTTTGCAGGCGGCCGAGGAACTGCCCGACCTCAGCCGCCCTTTCCCTGCCGAGCCTCTGCTCGAACTCGTCGACGGGGAGGGCGAGCTCCGGCGCTTCGAGATCCGCTTCGCCCGGATTCCCTGGCAGGGACGGCCGGCGGTTCTGGCGGTCATGTTCGACATCACCGACAAATCGAGAATGGAAGAGCAGCTCCGCCAGACCATGAAGATGGAGGCGGTCGGGCGGCTGGCCGGCGGCATCGCCCACGATTTCAACAACATCCTCCATGTCATTCTCGGTTTCGCCCAGGTCCTGACGCATTCCTTCCCTCCCGGATCCCGGGAGCGGGGCAATTTGGAAAACATCGTCGTCGCCGGGAACAGGGGGGCCGATCTGACCCGGCAGCTTCTGGCTTTCAGCCGCCGCGAAACCCCGGCGGCGGAGTCGATCAACCCGGTCGAAGCCGTGGGCAAATCGGTGGAGCTGATCGAGCGCATCATCGGCGAAAACATCCGGATCGAGCGCCGGGACCGGGGGGGCACCGCTGCGATCCGGATCGAGCCGGTGCAGCTCGATCAGATCCTGATGAACCTCTGCCTCAATTCCCGGGACGCCATGCCCGGGGGCGGAACCATCTCGATCTCCGTCGACGATTACCACCCCCCGCGGGAGTTCTACGTCGTTCATCCCGAGCTGACGGCCGCCCGCTACGTCCGGATCACCGTCGCCGACGAAGGCGGAGGAATCGCTCCGGAACGCCTCGAACACGTCCTCGAACCGTTCTACACCACCAAGGAAGCCGGGAAAGGCACCGGGCTCGGTCTCTCCACCGTCTACGCCATCGTCCGCCGACACGGCGGAGCCCTCGACATCAGCAGTTCTCCCGGAGTGGGGACCACGATCAGCGTCTTTCTCCCCGCCGAAGACGACGGACCCCGGTCCGATGCCGATCCCGACCAGGGCGCCGAATCGGGAGCGCCGGGGAAGCTGAAGACCATTCTTTTGGCCGAGGACGACGACATGGCCCGGGCCCTGGCCGCGGGTTCCCTGCGCCGGAAAGGGTTCGACCTCATCGAAGCCGAGGACGGCGAGCGGGCTTTGGAACTTCTGCGCCGGCACTTGGACACGGTCGATTTCCTGGTCCTGGACGTCGTCATGCCCGGAAAAAACGGCCGGGAAGTGTACGAGGAGGCGCAACGGCTCCGGCCCGGGATCCCCGTTCTCTTCTGCACCGGCTACAGCCGAAACTGCCTGGGAGACGACCTGCTCGACGCGCTTCCCCCCGGTTCCCTCCTGCAGAAACCCTATACCGAAGAAGAACTGCTTCGGGCCATCGCCCGGTTCGCCTCCCTTCCCGCCCCGGCGCCGGCTTCTTCTCCCGCCGACGGCGGGGCGCGGGCGGCCGGGGGGGCTTGAGAACGTCATGTCCGGCCCCACCGTGCTCTCGATCGACTGGGAAAACCTCCCCCCCCGGGAGCGGACGGTGCTTTGTTTCCTCGTCGTCGGGGGCGACCTTCTCCTCATCCGGAAAAAAACCGGGTTGGGGCGGGGGATGTTCAACGTCCCCGGGGGCCGGATCGAACCCGGGGAAGACCCCCTCGACGCCGCCGTCCGGGAAACCCGGGAAGAAACCGGGCTCACCCCCCGCGGCCTCGTTCCCGCCGGAAACCTGCTTTTTTATTTCGCCGAGGGTTTTCTCCATACCTGCCGGGTCTTCTCCGCCGGAGCGTTCGAGGGCACGGCGGTGCGGACCCGGGAAGCCGACCCGCTCTGGGTGCCGGTGGAGGCCATCCCCTATCGACGAATGTGGGAGGGAGACCGGCACTGGATCCCGCTGGTGCTGGCCGGGAAGCCGTTTTCCGGGAAACTCGTCTTCGACGGCGAGCGTCTTCTCGACGCCGAAGTGATTCCTGATCCGGAGACCCGGTAGCCGCCGGGCGGCGGCGTCAACCGTCCCCGGGAACGACGACCACGCACTCCCGTTCGGCGTCGATTTCGAGATCGCCGAAGACCAGGGGCGAGCGTTCCTTCATCAGCCGGAGAATCTCCACGAAAACCCGGCGGATCTCCCATTGGGCCCGGCGTTCCCCCCGCAACCGGATCATGTGGCGGAGCTGGCGGAAATTGGCGGAAAAGACGATCTCGCTGGTGACGGCGTTGGGGAGGACGAACCGCGCGTCCTCGCCGGGTATTCCCATCCGCCGGAACGCGGCGTAGGCCTCGCGGACCGATTCGACGGTCCGGCGGAAAAGCTCCAGCGCTTCCGGCCGGGCGCCGATGCTGTCGGGAACGACGACCTCGAAATCCTGTTCGTCCACGTAGCGCTGCGATTGCTGGGAAAACGAGCAGAGGCGGTGGCGGACCAGTTGATGGGTGAAAGCCCGGGTGCAACCCCGCACCCGAAAGGTAACCGAGGCGTGTTCGAGCACCGAGTGGTGGCCCAGGCGGACCAGGTTCCGGATCAAGCGCCGGTCCGAGTCCTCCCCGGCGCGGCCGAAGGACAGGTAACAGGTGCGGGCGGCGTCGGCGATGACCCGGTCCGGATCGGGAGTGGCGGCGAGGATGCTGATCTCCATCCCCTACTCCACCGCGTAGTTGCCCGCGTGCCGGTCGGACAGTTCGCCTTTCTTGGACCGGTTCCAGTTGTCGATCCGGCTGAAGTAACCCACCACCCGGCTCAACCCGTAGACGTTTTCGGAACCGCAGCCCGCGCATTCGCGCCGGAGTCCGCGTTCGGTCCGCTCGCAGTCCTGGCAGATGGTGAACTCCGGGGAAATGGTGAGTTGGGCCGCCTTGGTCTTTTCCCAGGTCCGCCGGACCAGCTTGAGAATGGCTTCCGGAGAAGGCTTCTTTTCCCCGACGAACGCGTGGATGATGGCCCCGGACTCGATCATGGTATGGAAGCGGCTCTGGCGCTCGATCCGGTCGATCAGGCCGACGGGGGCGGCGGCGGCGAAATGCACCGAGTTGGTGTAGTAATATTGATCCAGTTCCCGGTTCCCCTTCACCACCGCCTCCGATTCCGGATACTCCCGGAGATCGACCTTGGCGAAACGCCGGGAAGCCGATTCCGCCGGGCTTTCCTCCAGGGTGATCTTGAGTCCGCTCCGTTCGGACAGGCTTCGGGCCTTGAGAAACATGTGGGAGACGATCCGCAGCCCCAGCTTGTAGACGTCGTCGGTTTCGTGCAGTTCCTTCCCGGTCAGAAACGCCACGGCCTCGTTCAAACCGATCAAGCCGATGATATACGTCGCGGCTTCGAGATCGACGTAGGGCCTTCCGTCGGCCGCCGGTTTCCCGATCTCCCACAAGGGCAGCCCGGGGCGGGACATGATCTCGGCGATGAACTTCTTCTTCTGCAGGTGCGCCGCCAGGCAGAGGTCCATGCTCTCCTCGACGTCGGAGATAAAGAGGTCCCAGACCCTGCCGGGATCGCCCCCCGCGCCCCGGACCGCCCGGTAAGCCGCCTGGGGCAGGTTGACGGTGACGTTCTGGAACCCGCAGAACCGCAAGGATTCGGGGTGTTCGATCATGTAGGCGTCGGTCACTTTCGTCCGCAGCCGGCAGCAGGCGGAAAGAGTGATCTCGTCGCGGTCGAAGATAAAGTAGGGGGTGCCGTTCTCGGAAGCGATCTCGCAGGCGTACCGGAAAAGCCGGTATTGCTCGGGGTCGCTGAAGGTTTCGGCGTTGATGTGAAAATCCATTTTGGGAAAGGCGAAGATGTGCCCGTAGGCGTCGCCGTCCCGCCAGACGTCCATCATCGCCCGGGCGAAAGCCATGGCTTCGGGCTGGTAGTCTCCGTAGGTCTTGCCGGTGTAACGCCCCCCCGGCCCGACGGCCGGGACCGACTTGAGGTGGCGCGGTATCCCGGTATGGATGTTGGCGTCGAGGAAAAGCGCCTGCCCCCCCCGGGAGAAAGCGGATTGGGAGAGGGAAAAAATCAGTTGTTGGGCCTCTTGCCGGATCTCTTCGGGAGCCAGCCCCACCAGGAAGGGGGCGTAAAAAATATTGATGAACCCGATCCCCAGCGCTCCGGCGTAGTACGCCTGCATCGCCGCCAAAAAGGTATTGAGCTGGCCGGTCAGGCTCCGGGCGTGGCGGGCCGGGGCGGAGACGATGTCGAGGTTCTGCAGGCGCAGGCCGTATTTTTTCAGGTACTCCAGGGAGTGGGAGCTGCAATAGACCCGGACCGGGTAGCCGAGGTCGTGGAGGTGGAGCCGGCCGGAGAAGTGGGCCTGGGCGACCTCGGGCGAAAAGACGTGGCGCAGGGCGTACTGCTTCAGGGTGATCTCGGCGATGGCCAGGTTGACGGCCTCGGGGTTGTGGGAGGCGATGTTGCTGTTTTCCTGGCTCTTGGCGAAGATCAGCTTTTCCAGGTCGCCGACCGGGACCCCCATGTCCGCCTGGCCCGAGATCCGGGCCCCGTAGCCGGCCTTGAGCAGCTCGTTGTCGACCAGTTCCCGAATGAAACCGGTGGTGACCTGGTGGAGGCTGGATTTAAGCAGCCGTTTCTCCACGGTATGGGCGATTTTTCGAGCCGGCTTTTCTTCCAGCCCCGCTTGTTCCCGCAAAGCTTCCACGATCTTGCCCCGGTCCCACTGAAAGAGTTCCGAGTCGGACTCCGCCACCACCATCAGGGAAAGATCGGTGGAATCGGCCGAACCGCGCCCGGACTTGACCACCCGGATCACTTTTTCGGCTTCGTTCTTGCGGCGGCGCAGGTCGGCGTAGGCTCGGGCGACCAGGTCTTCCCCGGAAGCGTCGGCCACCAGTTCGACCGCCTGGGCGATGGTGTCGGTGAGGAGGGTCTCCCCGGGCAGGAAGTGCTCCCGCAGGTAACCGTCGACCCGGTCGGCCAGGAGCCGGGCCTGCTTCCGGTCCAACCGGCCGGTGAGGCGGCCGGCCTGGTAGATGCTTTCGGTCACCTTGCTCTTGCGGAAGGGCAGGATTCTTCCGTCGCGTTTGCGAACCAGGGGAATGTAGCTCATTCTCGGCCTCCCGAAAGCTTCTCGCCCCGGACCCGGCATTCGGCGACCAGGTCGGAGGCGATGGCGCGCATTTTCGACAATTGTTCGTCGGGGAAAGGGGAAACCCGGTCGAAGCGTCCGTCCAGACACCCCCCGGGCCGGAACTGCTGAATGATGTAGCGCGCCGACGCGCCCAGCCACTCCGCGATCGCGCGGATATCCTCTCCATCCGCCAATCCGGGTACCGCGGTGGTCCGGAACTCGACCTCGACCCCGGCCTCGCGCAGCATCTCCGCCGAGGCCCGAACGGCTCCGAAATCGACCTCGCGGCCGCAGGCTTCCCGGTAACGCTCCGCCGTCGGAGCGGACTTGACGTCCATGGCCACCGCGTCCACCAGCCCGGCGTCGAGCAGGCGTTCCAGGATTCGGGGCCGGGAACCGTTGGTGTCGAGCTTGACCCGGTGGCCGGCCCGTTTCAGGCCGCCGAGCCAGCGGTCGAGCCCGCCCTGGAGAGTCGGTTCCCCCCCGGTCACGACCACGCCGTCGATCCAACCCCGGATTGCCCGCAAACGTCCGCCGATTTCCTCCGCGTCCGTCGCCGCCTCCGGCCCGGCCGCGGGCACCAAGCCGGGGTTGTGGCAATAGGGGCAGGAAAAGTTGCAGCCCTGGGTAAAGACCACCGAGCTGACCTTTCCCTCCCAATCGCAGAGGGAAGTCTCCAGGAATCCGGCCAGGCGCACGCTTATCCCTCCGCCGCCCCCAGCGCTTTTTCCAGGTCGACCGCGGGCGGGGCCTGCGCTTCCCAGCGGACCGACTCCTCGCCTTCCCGCAGCACGATGACCGTGGGGACTTCCAGGGCGTTCCGGAGAGACCCTTCCACCAGCCCGTCGACGGTATCCAAATCGTGCTCGACCACGGCCACCCGTTCCCGGTTTTCAAGGACCGTTTTCACCGCCGCCTTGGCTTCCTCGCAGACGGGACAAGCGCTTTTGGAAAAAATCAAAACCGTTACGCCCGGACCCGTCTCGTTCCGGACGGTTTTTTGCCCGGCTTCCCGGGCGGCGGCGAGGACGGCCGGATCGATCCGGCAGGCCCCGTCGCGACATACCGATCCCGACGAATTCATACAATACAACCCTCCCTTTAGCGGGCATTTAATGCCGTTTCGCGGCCGGCTGGCGCCGGCCTTCCCCGGGGGGCGATGTTCCCCGAGAAACCGTTCCGCGGACCGGAAACCGGGGAGTTCCCGGCCCATGGATCGACGCAGCCGCCGGCTCGGGCTTGCCTGAAAATTGCCGGTTTTTTGCGTCTTGGGTTATGTTTACAAATCGAAAGGGAAAAGTCAAAACTTTTTATAATTTTTCGGCAAATTTTGGGCAAAAAAAGAAAAATGATTAGATACAAAAGGCACAAACGGGCACAAGAGGAGATAGTTTTAGCCACAAAAGGCACAAGAGGCACAAGAGGATTGTAGAGGCTTGAAAACGGACTGAAGATGCCCAGCCGCGGACAGTGGAAGTAACATTCCTTTGGTTATAAGGGATTCTATAACCCTATATGCAGGTCAATGCGAGGACCCGAAGGGGACGAAGCAATCTCTTTACAGGGAGCTTAATGATGGCTTCGTCGCTCCATCTCCCGCCTTCCTGAACCCTGAACCCTGTTCCCCCTCCCCTTCATGAACTTCATGGGAGGGAAAGCATAGGGCATAGGGCATGGAGCATAGAGGGGGAAGATTCAGAATACAGAATACAGAATACAGAATACAGAATACAGAATTCAGTATTCAGGAGCCCCCCACCTTACCCCCTGGAGATTTCTGCACCTGATTACTCTGATTAACTCTGATTGAGAGAGAATTTTAATGGGGCCCCTGAACCCTAAAGAGTGTGGTTTTCCCTATGCTCTCTGCTCTATGCTCTCTGCTTCTCTCCCCTGAACCCTGAACCCTCTTCCCGTACGGGATCAAGCATCCAGGCCGAGAAGGGCCCGGAACTCCCGCTCGTCCAGGACCGGGACCCCCAGTTCGGCCGCCGTGCGCGCCTTGGAGCCCGGGTTGGCGCCAACCACCACGTAGTCGGTCTTGGCGCTCACCGACGAAGCCGCCTTACCTCCCCGCGCGACCACGGCGGCGGCGGCTTCCTCACGGGTCAGGCCGTCCAGGGTCCCGGTGAGGACGAAGGTTTTCCCCGATACCCCTTCCACTTTCCGGGCCGGCTCCTTTTCTTCCTCCTCCAGCCTCACCCCGGCGGCGCCCAACCGCTCGATCTGCTCCCGGTTGCGCCGGATTTCGAAGAACTCCCGGATGGAGGCGGCCATGATCGGCCCGATGTCGGGGATCTCCTCCAGCTCCTCCACTCCGGCTTTCATGATCGCGGGCAGGGAGCCGAAGCGCGCGGCCAGGGCGCGGGCGCCGGCCACTCCCACGTGCCTGATCCCCAGGCCGAAGATCAGGCGGAAGAGCGGACGGCGGCGGGAGTCGTCGAGGGCCGCGACCAGGTTGGCGGCGGATTTCTCCCCCATCCGCTCCAGGGGAGCCAACACCTCCCGGTCGAGCCCGTACAGGTCGGCGACCGAGGAGACCAGCCCCCGCGAAACCAACTGGTCGATCGACTTCGGCCCCAGCCCCTCGATGTCCATGGCCCGGCGGGAAGCGAAATGGGCGATCCTTTCCCGGACCTGGGCCGGGCAGGAGATGTTCCCGCAGCGGTAGGCGACTTCCCCCTCGGCCCGCTTGACCGGGCCGCCGCAGGACGGGCAACGGTCGGGCATCGAGAATTTTTTTTCGGAGCCGGTCCTCAGTTCCTTCAGGGGCCTCACCACCTGGGGGATGATCTCTCCGGCTTTCTCCACCACCACCGTGTCCCCGATCCTGATGTCCTTGCGGTCGATCTCGTCCTGGTTGTGGAGGCTGGCCCGCTTGACCACGGTCCCCGCCAGGGCGACCGGGACCAGTTCCGCCACCGGGGTCAACCGCCCCAGACGTCCGACCTGGACGGTGACGGCTTCCAGGCGGGTCGTCGCCTGCTGCGCGGGAAACTTGTAGGCGATCTGCCAGCGGGGAGCCTTCGAGGTCGCCCCCAGTTCCTCCTGGAGCCGCAGGGAATCGACCTTCACCACCAGGCCGTCCACCTGGTAGGGGAGCGGCTCCCGCCGGCCTTCCCATTCCCGGCAGACCCCGATGACCTCCTCGATCCCCGAGCAGAGGACGGAGTGGGGCTCCACCTCGAACCCCAGCGCTTTCAGTTTCTTCAGCAGCTCCCAGTGGCTGTCGATCCCCAGTTCGGCCTGGTTGGGGGAACTGTAGATCCAGCAGCGCAGGCGGCGGCGCGCGGTGACCCGGGGATCGAGCTGCTTCAGGGAACCGGCGGCCAGGTTGCGGGGGTTGGCGTAGACCGGCTCCCCCGCTTCTTCCCGGACGGCGTTGATCGCGGCGAAGTCCTCTCGGGCGATGTAGACCTCCCCCCTTACCTCGAACTCCCCGGGCACGGCGCCTTCCAGGCGCAGGGGGACGGAACGGATGGTGCGGATGTTGGCGGTGACGTCGTCCCCTGTGGTGCCGTCTCCCCGGGTGGCCCCGGTCCGGAGGATCCCGTCCCGGTAGATCAAGGCGATCGAGACCCCGTCGATCTTCAACTCCACCGTGTAGGAAAACCCGGTCTCCGGGACCAGGCGCCGGTTACGTCGCTCGAACTCCCGCAGGTCCGCTTCCGAGTAGGTGTTGTCCATGGAGAGCATGGGGACTCGGTGGCGGAAGGGGGCGAAGGCCTCCGCCGGCTCCCCTCCCACCCGGAGCGTGGGGGAGTCCGCCGAGGCCAGCTCGGGGAAGCGCCGCTCCAGCTCCAGCAGCTCGTGGTAGAGGAGATCGAATTCGTAGTCGGTGATCTCGGGCCGGTTTTCCGCGTAGTAGAGGCGCTCGTGGCGCCGAATCTCGTCCCGGAGCGCCCGGATCCGTTTCTCGGCGGCGGCGCGGTTCAAGCCCTACCTCCCCTCCCCCAGCCGTTCCGCCAGCCAGGAAGGAAGCCCGGCATCGAGGATGGCGGCGCGGGCGGCGGAGACCGGATAGGTCAACCGCACGATTTCGCCGGAGCCGGTCGCGGGGTCGTAGACCGCGAAGGAGGCCCGGGGATCGCCGTCGCGCGGCTGTCCGACGCTCCCGGGGTTGATCAGCAGCCTGTCTCCGGGCTCAAGCCGGAACCGGGGACCCGGCTCCGGACGCAGCGAACCTCCCCGCTCGCGGTAGACGACCGGGAGGTGGGTATGGCCGAAAAAACCCACCGGGGCCCGCATCCGCTCGAAGGCGTCCCAGACGTCGCCGAGCCCGGTAATGTACTTCCAGGGCCGAGCCGGGTCGAGGTTGGCGTGGAAAAGGAGAGCGCCCTCCCACTCGGCGGTCATGGGCAGGGAGCCCAGGCGCTCGCGCTCGGAGGCCGACAGCCTCCGGCGCGTGGCGAGCATGGCTTCCCGGGCGGCTTCGTTGAAGTAGGGGAGATCGTCATCGTCGGCCGCGGCCTGATCGTGGTTGCCCCGAACCGCGATCTCGGCCCGGGCCGAAACCGCGGCCAGGCATTCGCGGGGGTGGGCGCCGTAGCCGACGACGTCCCCCAGGCAGACCAGTCGCCGGAGGCCCCGGCGGCCGATCCATTCCAGGACCGTTTCCAGGGCCTGTTTGTTGGCGTGGATGTCCGAAAGTACAGCTATCATGGCCTCCGCTCCCGGGCTGCCTTCAGATTGTATCGGGAAGCGGCCGGGAAAGAAAAGCCAAGAAAAGCCCCGGCCGGCGCCGGGGCGGGAAAAGTCGGGGCGCCGGGATTTGAACCCGGGACCTCACGGTCCCGAACCGTGCGCGCTAGCCGGACTGCGCCACGCCCCGAATGGTTCCGCGTAAGCCGGCGGCTGGCCGGCGGCCTACGCGCGGACGGTAAACGTTAGTCGATTCCCGCCCGATTGTCAAATTCAAGTATGGCCGGTATTCCCCTTCTCCGCGGCTCCCTCTCGGGCCCGGGACTTCATCACCCGCTTGTGTATCCAGATGTAGCCCGCGAAGAAGATCAGGCAGGCGGGGACGATCCAGATCATGTTCTCGGAAACCGCCGCTTTGCCCTGGTGGACGATGTCGGCGTAGCTCATTTCCGCGGTCCCGGCTCCCAGGTGGTAGCCGATGGCCATGAGCACGGCGATCCAGATTCCGGCCCCCAGGGCGGTGAAAAGGCTGAAGCGTCCGAAGTTCATCCGCGACAGGCCCGCCGGCAGGGAGATCAGCTGCCGGATGGCGGGGATAAGACGGGAGACGAAGGTGGCCACCTCCCCGTATTCCCGGAAGATGGCCTCCGATCGGTCCAGCTTTTCCGGGGGGAGGAAAAAGTATCTGCCGTAGCGGTGCAGCACCGGTCGGCCGAGCTTGAGGGCCAGAAAATAATTGAAGTAAGCTCCCGCCATCGAACCCAGGAGCCCGAGGGCGAACGCCGCCGCCAGCGCCACGCCGACCTCCCCCGGGAAGAACTCCCCCCGGGCGGCCCAGAAGCCGGCCGGGATCATGATGATCTCGCTGGGGAACGGAATCAGGGAAGATTCGATCGCCATGAAGACGAAAACCAGCAACGGGCCCTTCCAGGTGATCATCAGGGCGGCGAGTGTCTCCAGGAACGGTATCAGGTGTTCTGTCATCCGGGGCACCTCCTGCGTCTGCGGATGCTGTCGGCAACCCGGTAGGGTATGACAAGGATACGCCGGCGTCCACGGAAAAGACGCGCGATCAACGGTTCCGGGACCGCCAGAGGAGCCGGATGAAACGGAGGGTATCGCGGCCGGGATGAATCTTGCTCGTCTCCCCCGAATAGATGGTGGGGATGGGGGTGGAAGCTATCCGGAAACCCCGGCGCGCGGCCTGGATCAGCATTTCCGACTCGGTGTCGTAGTTGCTGGTGGTCAGTTCCAGTTCCCGGAGCAGGTCCGCGGAGAGAAGCCGGTACCCGCACTGGGTGTCGGGGACCCGCTGCCCTATCAGCGAAGAGAGGATCGCGGACATGAAGCGGTTGGTGAGGAAGCGGATCCGGGGCATCCCCTCCGCGTTTTCCATCCGGTTCCCGACCACCATCCCCGCCCCTTCCCCCCGCCAGGTCCGGACGAAACCCGGCAACGCTTCCGGCGGGTGCTGGCCGTCGCCGTCGATGACGACGAGGGCGGGCCAATTCCGTCGGCGCGCCTCGGCGAAGGCCTCGCGCAGGGAGGCGCCTTTCCCCCGGTTCCGGGAATGGCGGACGACTTCGGCCCCGGCGGCCTCGGCCAGTTCGGCGGTCCCGTCGGTGGAACCGTCGTCCACCACCAGGACCCAGCGGGCGTGGCGGAGAGAGCGGGCCACCACGTCGGCCACGGCGCGGGCCTCGTTGTAGGCGGGGATGACGACCCCGATCGCTTCCGGCCCCCCGGAGTCCGCCGGGATCCCCTCAGCTTTTATATTCATCGGGCCAGATCCGGTAGTAGACGTACCACTGGTCGAGGTGATCCCCGATCACTTCTTCCAGGCGGCGAACCATGGCTTCCCTGATCGACCGCTCCACTTCCGCTTCGGGCCGGGAGCGGTCGACTTCGATCGGGGGGGTGAAGGTGAGACGGTAGCGGTGGGTTCCCTCCCGGACCATGTATCCGATGAGGACGCCGGCCCCCGTCCGGGCGGCGAGGGCCGAAGGCCCCCGGGGGATCTGAGCGGGAGCGCCGAAGAAGCCCATGACCACCCCCCGCTCGGTGACGTCCCGATCCCCGAGGATGACCAGGACCTCGTTGTTGCGCAGGGCGCGCAGGCTGGCCCGGGCCGCCGACCCCACCGGGATCACCTTCATGCCGCCCAGGGCCCGCTGCTGGGTAAAAAGCCGGTTGAGTTTGGTGTTGCCATGGGAGAGCGCGACCGCGTTGATCGGAAAACCCAGACCCGCGAATACCACTCCCGCCAGTTCCCAGTTGCCCAGGTGGGCCGTCACCCCCACCAACCCCTTCCCCTCCCGCAGACCCAGGGCGATATTCTCCTCTCCCTCCACTTCCACCAGGTTTTCCATCTCCTTCTCTTCCAGGGCGGAGAAGCGGAAAAAGTCGATGAGGTAGTAGGCGAAATTCCTGAAATTCTTGCGGACGATCCGGCGGATACGCCGCCGGGCGGCGGAGGAACGGATATCTTCCGCCCGATATTCGAGAACGTGCTTCAGGTTGGCCTTAAAATTCTTCCGGTTCCGGGAAGCGAACAGGTAGTAGATCTCGGCCACGACCGCTCCCACGGCGTACGCCGCCCGGGGGGGGAGCTTCTGTACCAGGGCCTTGATCAGTCGAAACCGTAGATACATCGCTTATCCCGTCAATATCAGGTCGGCGGCGTCCTGGGCGGCCCGCGGCCGGCGCAGCCGCCCCGCCGCTTCCCGCATTTTCCGCGCCGTATCGGCATCGCCGAGGATGGACGCGACCATCTCCGCGGCCTGGCGTTTTCCCGCGGCCTTCAGGGCCGCGCCTTCGGCCTGGAGAAAGAGGGCGTTGCCCGTCTCCTGTCCCGGAATGGGATCGACCAGCACCATCGGCACCTGTTTGATCAGGGCCTCGGTCACGGTCAGCCCCCCCGGCTTGGAAACGATCACGTCCGCTATCTCCATCAACTCGTCAATTGAATCAATAAATCCGAAAACATGCAAGGGACGGGCGGTCCGCAGCCGTTTCAAACGGGCCAGCAGCCGGTAATTCCTGCCCGTCACCGCCACCGTCTGGAACTCGGCGGCGGCGGCCTCCAGTTCCCCGACCAGTTTCAGGAGGTTACCCTGCCCTTCTCCCCCCCCCATGACCAGGACGATCGGGCCCGGCCCGAAACCGTACTTGTTTCGGATCGCTTCCGGGTCCGATTTCGATCCGAAGCGCAAAGAAGCGGGGATTCCGGTGATTTTCAGCCGTTCCGGAGGCGCCCCCAGGGCGGCCAGGCGGACCTGCGCTTCCCGGCTGGGGAGAAGAAACAGGTCGATCCCTTCGTCCACCCAGTAACCGTGCACCAGGTAATCGGTGGGGACGGCCACCAGTCTCATCCGCGAGCCCGAGACTTGCTTCCAGGCCGCCGCCAGGCCGGCGGGCAGGGCCTGGGTGCACACCGTCGCCGCCGGCGAGAGGTCGGCCATGAGATCGTCGAGACGGTGGCATTGCCGGCGGTAGAACCGCTTCAGGGGCGCGGCCACGCGGCCCCGGACCGTCCCCTGGTCGTACACCCCCGGCCAAACGGTCAGAAGCAGCCGGTACGCCGCCGCCAGCGCCCGCACCGGGCGGGGGTCCCAGAGTTCGAGGATGTCGAATTCGACCACCCGCAGACCGGGGTCGGCCCGGCGCAGGGCGCTGCCCAGCGCCCGGGCCGCCCGGGCATGGCCCTGGCCGACGGAGATATACAACAGCAGAACCGTCTTTGCCTGCCCGCTTTTCTTCACCGCCTCCGATTATAGCTCCGCGCCCCTTAAGCGGCAATCACCCGCCCGGGAACTCCGTCTCCCTTATTCGGGAAGCGGATGGAGCACCGGCAGGTCGGTGGCCTGCCCGTACCAGGCGGTCAGTCCGTTGCGGACCAGCCACTTCCCCTGGGCGGAGCGGAAGACGGCCACGTCGGCGGTCCCGTCCCCGTCGTAGTCGGCCGAGACCGGGGTGTCGTCGACGGCTCCGAACCAGGCGGTGAGCCCGTCGCGGACCAGCCACTTCCCCTGGGCGGAGCGGAAGACGGCCACGTCGGCGGTCCCG
>ERZ795048.375-NODE-375-length-48265-cov-31.358038_pt1 | contig 48265 bp, 42 predicted proteins | sample MGYA00375132_ERZ795048 | MGnify/ENA primary metagenome ERZ795048 (study PRJEB30177, sample SAMN05720225) | activated sludge metagenome | isolation source: Anaerobic digester | place: Hong Kong | collected 2014-12-17 ...
TTCGACAGAACAAGAAGAAAATAATAATGATACAGAGTAATGATAATAATACACTTGAAAGTAAAACGATAAGAAGCAAAGTTAAAGAAATCGCAGCCATTTCTCTCTTTATAGTAATTGCTGCAGTCGCATCAATAATTCTCGCTGATTTAATTGTATTTCCTCTGACACATTACGCAGTTAAACGTGTAGATATATTCAACCTTGTTTTTGAAAATTTTCTTCTACTGATGCTTTTTTTAATTCTTTACTTCATTTTTATAAAAAAATACAGAAAACTTTCAGATGAAGGCCTCACTATAAAACATATAATCCTTTATTTTTTGAAAAGGCCGATTCATTATGGAAGTCTTTCTTTATCATTTCTTTTGATTTCAGCATTAATGATCACTGTTCTTTATTTTCTCTTCAGCCTTAACTATTATTATCTTTATAAAATTTCCGGCGGTGTATAATAAATGGCAATTAGGGCGTTTGACCGGTATTTTTATAATCTGCCAGAACTGAATAGAGAGCCTGACTTTCTCAAATTCTGGGAAAAATCTATCTCTGAAATCAGAAAGATACCACTTGAGCCTGAAGTTCATGAAAACAGTAAAAAATCTACCGCTAAATTTAAAGCTTACGATATTTCGTATAATGGTTTTTTAAAAACACGAATACGCGGCGTTCTTTACGTGCCCAAAAAGAAAGAAAAACAGAAAGTCATAATACATGTACACGATTATAACAGATACCCGGAAAAAGGACTTGTAAGATACCTGAACGATAGCACAGCTCACCTGATCCTTATTCTAAGAGGTCACGATATAATCGAAAATAGATCTGAAGAGGATGAAAAGAATTCACTCGGATTTATTGTTGAAAACATTATTGATCTTGATACATATTATGCACGCTCAGTTTATCTGGATATTTTCAGATCTGTCGACTTTCTCCGTCTTATAAGTTTTCTTGACTGCAACAAAATCGGGATCTACGGAAAAGGATTCGGAGCTGCTGCAGCTTTCTTCACTGCGGTTAACTCCGGACGAATTGGTGCGATTGTAATGGATTCACCGCTCTTTTGTGACCTTCCGCTCAGCCAGAATATTTCGTTAAGTGACACGGCTCGTGAAATAAATGATATCATAAATATTCAGAAAGGAAAGAAAAACCAGATTAAACGCAATCTTTCTTACTTCGATATTATAAACTTTTCCCATGACCTGCAGATCCCGACTCTTTTTATTACAGGTCTTAAAGATGACATTTCTCCAGCTGAATGTGTAATGGGATTATTCAACCACATCCAGAGTGAAAAAACAATTGAAATATATCCCGAAGATGGAAATGAAGCCGGGGGTGATACCCAGATGTCAAAATCTATGAAATGGCTTACAGAAGAGATGCTTAAAATGTAGAACTACATCATTCTTTCCCCAATGATATAAGGTACAAAAGTAGCTCTTCCAATAATCTCCTCGAAATAATCATCATCTCTCTTTTTTACAATTCTCTTTATCTGATGATTTTTCCCGCTTTCATCAACAGGTATTACCAGGACTCCTCCTTCATTAACTTTTGAGAGTAGTTCACTCGGGAAAATTTTTACACCCGCTGCGACAATAATCCTGTCGAAGGAGCCTTCGATTTCATTAAAATTATCAGAATTGATAACCCGTACCAAATATCCAAGATCTTTAAGAACAATTCTTGAACGTTCAGCAAGTTCGGGAATACGTTCCATAGCAGTTACACTTCCGGCAAGTTCAGCTAATACTGCAGTCTGATAACCGGAACCTGAACCTATATCAAGTACTGATTCATCTCCTGTAAGCCTGAGTGATTGCACCATTGATGCGACTACAGAAGGTGTTGATATTGTCTGCCCGAAACCGATTGGCAGAGATGTATCATCATAAGCTCTATAACATAAAGCTTCGGAAACAAAACAATGCCGGGGTACCCGCATCATTGCATTAAGTACAGAACCGGAAGAGATTCCTCTCTGTTCAAGTTTTACTACCATATTATGTCTGGCATTATACATTTTATCATTATTAAGGTACAAAATATCCACCCCATTCTATTCCGTTCTGACCTTTGTAATTAACTTCAAGCTTTACGTCAACCCACCACCCATTGAAAGAGGGAAGTTTAAAAGTGTTATAAACTATAACATATCTATGTTCAGCCCTGTCTTTAACAGCTGAATAAATACTGTTTAAACTATCGATGTCCGAAGGACCTATTACCTTACCTCCGGTATCAAAGGCAATACGGGCAAGTTCTGGAGAGCATGGTTTAAGCGATATAATAAATACAGGTATATAATGTTCCCGGGCGTAATCAATTATAGTATCTTCAGTGTATCTGTTAAAAGAATCAGGTCCGGTATTCCCATCCGTAATAAGAACGACACCTCTTCTGTCAGGTCTTGGTATTAAACTTGTAATTGATTGATACAAGGCCGCGCCGATCTGCTTACCGGTTCTATATTCGCGTTTTTCAAGTGCGGCAATCGTTCTTCTTCTGCTCCAGTCGAACCCGCTGCCAATCCATACCTGATCATTGAAATTGATCAGCTCGATAGTATCATTTGTTCTCATTTTTTTTAATATAAAATCTGTGAGCCAGGGTAAATCGCTATGCCTGCTGCTCATCTCCGGAGATCTGTCAACAGTGAGTGCAAAGGAAGCGGATTTAGCGCGGTCTTTAAGGTAATCTGTATAAAAATTAATTATTTGTGAATTATCTTCGATTATTGTAAAATTAGAGGGTTTCAGACCATATACCGGTTTACCATCTCTCCCTCTGACATTTACATAATAGGCAACTACAGGAAAATTATTAGAATCAATTGAAGTAATCTCCATCTCAAGATTGGAGTATCTTTTATGTTCAGGTGAAAAACAATAAATACTGTTGGGAGTTGAATCAAGGACATAGAAAAATCCGTCCTGATCAAAAATGGCTGAAACAGATCTTACTAATGTACGCTCATTCCATTCCTTGAAAACATTTTTTGCCCCATTCGCAACGTTATATATAATAACACCATTTTTTTCATCAGAAATAATCAGATTTTCACCTTTGACATTTATTCCGCGCGGAGAAACCATTTCATCAATAAAAAGATCTTTGATATAATTGCCGTATTGATCAAACACCACAATTTTTTTCAAAGCAGTATCAGTTACATAAACCATATCTTTAAGGCAGGCAATATCAGAAGGTGTTTTAAATTCCCCTTCATATTCACCATACTTGCCGAATGAAAGGTTAAAATTACCCGAAGGATCAAATTTCTGAACTCTGTAATTACCTCCATCAACAACATAAAGAAATCCTTTGCTGTCAAAACAGAGACCTTTAGGACCGTGAAACAGGCTGTCTCCGCTCCCCTTTCCTCCGATTTTTTTTATAACTTTTCCGGAAAAACCTGTTATTAAAATCGTATCATTTTTAAAGTCAGTAACCGCAAGACGGTCCCCGGAGCAATCAATTCCGTAAATACCTCCGCTATACCCTGTTCTAATTATTTCACTGGCGTTTCCGTTAAGATCAATACGTATTACACGTGGAGAGGAAAACGATGTTACATAAATATTCCTGTCGCTGTCAATTGCAATATCAGTTGCATCAGGAAATGCAAACCTTTTCATTTTTTTTGAATCATATTCGGAATGAAGAATATATTCAGAAGGATTATCATGAGCTTCGAAAAAACCTTTTCTGAACTGAATACTTTCAAGCCTTTGTCGTGCAGAAATATTTTCAGGATATATTTCGAGAATTTTATTAAGTTCCGATATTGCACTTTCAGTAAAACCGGCAAGCCTGAATGATCTTGCAAGATAATCCCGTGCAGAATAATAGTCAGGATACTCCTGAAGGGCTTTTTTAAAAAACTCAGCAGCAGCAAGATACTGCATGTTATTAAAGTAAATTGTACCTTTTCTAAAGAGTTCTTTTGCTGATTCAAATTTTACAAAATTGATATCAGCCGGATATACGGATAGAAGTGGTGTCGAAATAAATACAGCTATATAAGCTATAAGAAAAACCTTTTTAAACTTCATCGAAATCCTTTCAGTGATGTGATTAATGGTACTTAATATTCATCGTTATTGATAATTCATCTCAGGCAATAATTATCACATTAATTATCGTCATTTAAAATTAAAAAAATGAAAAATTCAGGAAGAAAAATAATACGACATAATAATATTTTAATATTAGAAGTTGTCAATAATAATTGACATTTGAAGTATTAAATAGCGTTACAATACTATGTTTTCATCAGCCTCAATAATATTCATTTTAACTTATACGGGAATAATTTTCACCAGGCTCCCCGGTGTAAATATTGACAGACCATCAGCCGCTTTTTTCGGAGCTGTGGCGATGATTGTTTCCGGAATTCTCACTTTTGATGAAGCAGTTTCAGCAATTGATTTCAATACAATTGCATTACTCATCGGGATGATGATTATTATAACTGTTCTTGAATTAGACGGTTTTTTCGCTTTTATCGCTTTTCAGACTATAAAATTTGCCGGTACCGAAAACCGACTTCTTTTTATAATAATTTTCACAACCGGAATTTCCAGTGCGTTTCTTGTTAATGATGCTGTTGTTCTGCTTTATACTCCTATTGTTATTTCAATCTGCCGGAATTCAGATATCAATCCGCTGCCATACCTTATAGCAGAGATACTGGCTTCAAATGCCGGCAGTGCAATGACTATTACCGGCAATCCGCAGAATATGCTTATAGGCATTACTTCACAGATATCATATGGAAAATTTATACTTCACCTGCTCCCTGTCTCCATGATTTCCATGTTTGTGATTTATTTTACAATTAAGATATTCTATAGAGAACGCTTTCACGGAAACAGACCAGTGTTATGTTCAACTGAAGCGTACCAGTTTAATTACAAATCGATGAAATTTTCAGTTCCGATTTTTATATTTGTAATGGGACTTTTTTTCGCAGGTAAAATTATCAATCTCTCAATACCGGTGATTGCACTGACTGGAGCAGCGCTTATTCTTCTTCTTGGGAAAGTTAAGCCGTCTGAAGTAATATTAAAAGTAGACTGGGTTCTTATACTTTTTTTTGCTTCTTTATTTATCGTTGTCCGTGGTTTTGAAAATACCGGTATTCTCCAGAATATTGTAAGCGCCTGGCCTTTGAATGAAAACCTCGAGGGGATAAGCTCAATTCATGGTATAAGCTTAATTCTTTCACAGGTTGTCAGCAATGTTCCCCTCACTATTCTAATGATTCCGATACTGAAACAGTCAGGCGGTGATTTTATCTGGCTTTCACTTGCATCAGCATCCACTCTTGCAGGTAATGCAACAATAATTGGAGCAATGGCTAATCTCATTGTGATAGAATGCGCAAAAAAAATGAATGTTCATATTTCTTTTTTTGAATTTCTTAAACCCGGGATTATTGTCACTCTTATAACAATGCTTTTTTCAATTTCTATACTGTATTTTCAGTCAATTCTATTTTGAAACAGTAAAAAAACAGATTATACTATTTATTTTTTTTCTTCAGTATTTTTGCGAGAAACTGTCCGGTATGAGAGGATGTTATTTTAACTATGTTTTCGGGTGTTCCTTCTCCCACAAGTGTCCCCCCGGCATCTCCACCCTCAGGGCCTAAATCAATAATCCAGTCTGCTGTTTTAATAACATCGAGATTATGTTCAATTACAATAACGGTGTTGCCCTTCTCTACCAGGGAGTTAAGAACCTCGATCAGTTTTTTTATGTCATCAAAATGGAGTCCTGTTGTAGGCTCATCAAGTATATATAAAGTTTTTCCCGTAGCACGTTTAGATAATTCAGTAGCGAGTTTGATTCTTTGCGCTTCGCCTCCGGAAAGAGTTGTAGCAGGTTGTCCAAGTTTAACGTAACCGAGCCCGACTCTCTTCAGGGTTTCCAGCTTTGTATTAACAGTATTGATATTTTCAAAAAACGGGACTGCCTCATCAACTGTCATATCAAGAATCTCAAAAATATTCTTGCCTTTATATCTCACTTCAAGAGTTTCATGATTGTACCTCTTCCCTTTACAGACATCACAAGTGATGTAAACATCAGGAAGAAAATGCATTTCGATTTTTTTTACCCCGTCACCTTCACAGGCTTCACATCGTCCGCCTGCGACATTAAATGAAAAACGCCCGGCTTTATAACCTCTTACTTTTGATTCTGGCAGCCTGGCAAATAACTCCCTGACTGGTGTGAAAAGACCGGTATAGGTTGCAGGGTTTGATCTTGGAGTTCGTCCTATTGGCGACTGATCAATATCAATAACTTTATCTATGGCTTCAGTACCTGTTATTTCATCAAACTTTCCGGGATACTCCTTTGATCTCATCACAAGAGAAGATAATGCCTTATATAAAATTTCAATAACGAGAGATGATTTTCCTGAACCTGATACCCCTGTTACAGCAGTAAAAACTCCCAAAGGAAAATTTATATCAAGATTTTTAAGATTATTTTCACGCGCGCCTTTAACTGTTATAAACTTCTCCGGCTTCCTTCTTTCTTCGGGGAGGTTTATCTGAAGTTTACCCGACAGATACTTTCCGGTTAAAGATTTTTCAGAAGCTATAACCTCGCGCGGTGTTCCGGTAGCAACAATATAACCTCCATTTACACCGGCACCGGGGCCAAGGTCTACCACATAATCAGCATTCATTATAGTATCTTCATCATGTTCTACGACAATTACAGTATTGCCTATATCACGAAGATGTTTCAGTGTTTTAAGAAGCCTGTCGTTATCTCTCTGGTGAAGTCCGATACTGGGTTCATCAAGAATATACAATACACCTGTAAGACTTGAACCGAGCTGAGTAGCAAGCCTTATCCTCTGTGATTCACCGCCGGAGAGTGTCCCGGCAGCCCTGTCGAGCGTAAGATATTCAATACCGACATCATTGAGAAATTTAAGCCTTGAGCGGATTTCTTTTAATACCTGTTCAGCGATTTTCATCTCTGTAGAATTAAGTTGAATCCCGGAAAAAAAGAGGTGTAAATCTTTTATCGAGAGAGAGGTTAATTCATTAATAGTTTTATCCGCCACCTTAACAGAACGGCTTTCAGGACGGAGCCTCATGCCATTGCATGCAGTACAGGTATTGTTGGACATGTACTTTTCCATCCAGACCCGCATTTCTTCTGAATTAGTTTCCCTGTAGCGCCTTTCCAGGTTAGGCAGAACTCCTTCAAACTTTCGTGAAAATTTAAATTCGGAATCTTTTCTCTTAATATTATAATTTACCCTGCCCCCGTTTGTACCGTACAAAATAACATCTTTTATGTTATCAGGTAAATGAACCCACGGGGTATCTGGATCAAAATTTAAACTTTTAGCAAGAGCTTCAACAGTTTCAAGATACCAGTAGCTTGTACTCTTTCCCCATACCTCAAGCACTCCCTCTTTAAGTGATTTTTCCGGGTCAGATACAATTCTTTCAGGATCAAACTGCATAATAAATCCGAGCCCGTCACATTCAGGGCAGGCGCCATAGGGAGTATTAAACGAAAACATACGGGGAGAAAGTTCGGGAATAGAAATACCGCAATCAGGACAGGAGAGCTGAGTTGAATATAACTGCTCTTCATCATCAGCCAGAACAACCACAAGGCCCTCCCCCATATCGATTGAGGTTTCAATAGAATCTGTTAATCTGGGCCTTATGCCATCTTTCAGAACAAGCCTGTCGACAACTATTTCAATTGTATGTTTCTTATTCTTTTCAAGAGGGATCTTATCATCAACTGTAAAAAAATTACCGTCTACACGGAGCCTTACAAAACCGTTTTTTTTAGCATGCTCAATTCTGTCAACATGCTCACCCTTTTTCCCCCGTATAAGCGGGGCAAGTATCTGAAGTTTTGTCCCTTTTTTCATTGTCAATAATGAATCGACAATCTGATCTACGGACTGAGAGGTTATCTTTTTACCGCAACAGTGACAATAAGGAATACCGATTCTTGCATAAAGAAGCCTGAAATAATCATATATTTCAGTGACAGTACCAACCGTTGATCGCGGATTCCTGTGAGTTGTTTTCTGTTCAATTGATATTGCAGGAGATAGTCCATCAATTAAATCAACGTCAGGCTTTTCCATCAGTCCAAGAAACTGCCTCGCATAGGCAGAGAGAGATTCAACATATCTTCTCTGCCCTTCGGCGTAAATTGTGTCAAAAGCGAGTGAAGATTTTCCTGAACCTGAAAGGCCTGTTATTACTACAAACTGGTCTCTGGGAATCTCAAGTGATATATTTTTTAGGTTATGCTCTCTAGCTCCCTTGATTACTAACTTACGGTCTTTCATATAAGAGTTATATTGACAGAACCGCACATAGGGCAGATCACATCTCTATCGAGATCTTCTTCAATCTCATCTCTCTTTTTAATAATAATATCATCCCATCTATAATCACAATCTTCGCAAGCGTAACTGATATGGATTTTCCGTTCACGACGGCCCGGTTTTTCATCATCTTCATCATTGTCATTATCTTCAAAATCATCATCTTCATCGGAAAATTCATCCAGATCAGTTAATTCTTCTTCGTTATAATGTTCTTCATAGTAATCGTCTTCGTAAACTTCATCATCAAAGTCTTTTTCGATGTAATCGTCACCCATTGTAATACCTTTCCTTTCTTTTACGATGATTAATCATTCAAAGCAAAATGGTCCTTGAATAAAAAGACGTCTTCGGACGCTTTGAATACCAAAAAAAACAGGTTACTATTTGTCAAAATGTTTTATGCTGTTATTCAAAAATTTTTGGTACAATTTCTTTGATTTTTTCTGATCTATCAGGTTTTATAATCTCTATACGGTCTATTTTATTATCTGTAATAATCATATCCCATATCCCCCATTTACCCGGAGTATCAGAATACTCTCTCACTATAATATCAAATCTGCCGGGATATGACAATTCATAAGGAATTAAAGTTTCAAATATTTTATTCTCTTTCAATATTTGCCTGTTTACCTCTGCAAGAAGATAGATCTTCCCCTTATAATCTCTTCCCTGAATTTTGATAATTGAATTTAAATACGCTGATTCTCTATCAAATCTGACAAAATCTATATAAAGTCTATATTCTCTGTTTCTATCATAACCTTCAATCTTAAACTCTGCGAAATAATCCGGAGTAAAAAATGCAACATCATCAATTACAGGTGGAGAATCTTCTTTCAGCTTAAGCCCCTGCGATTTTGCCCACCTGGATATTGCTGCATAATTAATGTTATCCAGACGGTTAATCGTTGAAGTACCAGCTAACGGATTAATTATAATCATGCCGGAACGAATCGGTTTTGTATCTCTTTTTGTATTATCAGAAATTTTATTACCCTGATTAGACACATTGGCATTAACTATACTTTCTTTTTTTATTGGAAGTTTACTCCCGTCTTCAGATTTCTTTGACTCGGGAAGAGACTTCCTGTCGGTTTTAACACTTTTTACTGCCTGCTTCGAAGAGCCTTGAACGGGTTTCTTTTTTTTGTTTTTAATTTTTTTCGATGCTGCTTTTTTTACGGTGCCTGCGGATTTTGAAGTTTTTACTTTTGCCGGTTTAGAATCTTTTAATTTCTTTTTTATAACAGGAATATTTTTCCGTACTGAACTTTTATTTTTAATAGCTTCCAGATCTATCTTTAAGGGTTCAAGCTCAGGTACAATGACCGTTTCATCCTCTTTCAGAAGATCAACTGCAAATAACGAACTAACTGTTATAATGAATATTAATAATAAAATCAGTTTAAAATATTTCATAGATTTATCATCAACTCAGAGGATTTCGGGAAAAGAATAGAAAAGAATTCAAGTAAAAAAGATATAAAGCCAGGTGAATAAATCACCTGACCAGTTTCATTACTTTATCAGCGTCCAGATTCGAAATTGTATCGAGATTAGACGGGATATTTTTGAAAATATCATTTACGTTAGACATCAGGTTTTCAACCTTTTTGCTGCCCGTAAGATTTGAAGCTACAATATTATCAACTTCAACCTGGACTTTCGTAAGACTATTGATATCATTATTAATATGAGTTTCAATATCCTTTTTTTTCATCTGAAGTGCTGCAGGATCTGTATCAGTACCAATATAATCTCTGAGTATCTGTTTGCCTTCAAATTTTGATGCTTCAATTGTCAGGTTCAGGTTTTCAGGTGTATTATTATTAAGGATACTGTCTATCCCTTCGCGAATAATCTGATTTTTTGTAAGAGAGGTCTGTATATCTTTTATCTCTCTTTCAAGGGTCTCAATTCTGAAATTTATCGCTTTACCAAGTGAAAGGGAATCAGTTTTTATATCTTTATTCGCACTTTTATTCCCTTCTTCTGACTGTTTTCTGTTGTTAATTTTCTGGGCGGCTCCCAGAATACCATCAGCTGTTATTTTCATTTTACACCTTCCATTGTGTTTTTTATATTTTTATATATCACTCCTGAACACAATTTACATATATATTCATATTTTGTCAATAAAATAAGCACGTAGAAAGAGTCTTACTCAGGGCGCTCCATTTTTACTGATATAATTTTTGACACCCCCGGATCTTCCATTGTTACACCATAAATCGATTCACTTATATGCATAGTCTTTTTATTATGCGTAACAATTATAAACTGGGTGCTTTTAGAGAATTCCCTTAACATCTTGACAAACCGCTGTATATTCTGTTCATCAAGTGGAGCGTCAATCTCGTCCAGGAAACAGAATGGCGACGGCTTAACCATATATGTTGCGAAAAGGAGCGCTATGGCAGTTAGCGCCCTCTCCCCACCGGAAAGGAGGTTTATATTCTTGAACTTTTTGCCCGGAGGCCTCACCATAATATCTATTCCGCTTTCAAGAACATTATCCATTTCGGAGAGCTCAAGAAAAGCCTCTCCACCTTCAAAGAGCCTCTTAAACATTTCAGCAAAGTTTTTCTGAATTTCATTGAAAGTGCTTATAAACATCTCAACTGAAGTTTTATTAATATCTTCTATAACGGAAATAATATCTTCACGGGCTTTTTCGATATCAGTTTTCTGATCAAGATAATACTCGAATCTTTTTTTAAGATCTCTGAATTCCTGAATCGCAAGATTATTAATTGGCCCCAGATCCTGTATTTTCTTTTTTAGATCCTGAATCTCGTTCTGAAATTCATTGATCATTGTATCATTAAGTTTAATCTCACTCAGTTCTGAAACTTTCTTTTCATATTCAGTCCAGAGGTAATCCTGAATACCATCACGCTTAAAAGATATCTCGACACCATTTCTCTCAAGTGATCCGAGCCGTTCATGAATCTTTGAAAGCTCCTCCTCATCCTTCCGTGAGTCAGTTTTTCTTCGTGCTATATTATTTTCAATTTCACTTCTGCGGGCCACAAGTTCATTAATACTTTTCTTCAGGGCTTCACTTTTTTCGTTGAACTGAATAAGTTTATCTTCAGATTCGCGTATCTCGCGCAGAAGATCTTCGATAATTTTATCAGTTCTGACTATATCTTCGTTATAGTTGTCGATCTGTTTTTTTATATCATCTATCTGATGAGTTAAAGAAACGATCTGTTTCTCAATCCAGTTGCTGTCATTTTCATATTTTGCGATGTCCCTTTCAATTCTGGTAATCATCGCATTGATGTTTTCAAGCTCACGCTGCTCATTCTGAATAAATTCATCTAATAAAACATTGTCAGCTCTCATCTCATCTATTGAGAGGACAAGTTCACGAATCCTTTTATCAAGACTCTCCTTTTCAGCATGTATACCTGTTTTATCGAAGAGAATTGAACGGAATCCGTCTTCATAACTTTCAAACTTATAGATATGTTCTTTCAATACACTGATTTTAATCTTTTCAAGAAACATCCAGGATCTGTCAAAAGACTTAAGCTTAAGTTCATCAATTGCATTATTCAGATCCATTTCGATCTGGCTCAATTCACTTTCAATAAGCCTTTTTACATCCTGTCTTTCATTCTCAGAATTCTCCAGTTCAATCTTTCTTTTTTCAATTGCATCCACAAGTTTTTTAATAACCACCTCAAGAGCTTCACGAAGCTTTTTGAGTGATAATTCGTGATCTTTTATCTTTCTGTTGTTATCCTCAATCTTATCACGGGATGCATGTATAGAATCGATTTTCCTTTTTCTTGTTTCGAAGAATTCGGAAAGCTTCTTTTTATCTTCTACTATTTTATCTTTAAGCTCAAGAGCTGTTTCTTCACTCTTTTTTTTCTCAATCGTAAGTCGTTCGAGATTTTCTTTTCTTTCCTCAATTTTCTTTATTACTGAATTCTTTCTTGATGTATTCTCTTCAACAAGACGCCTGTTTTTATCTGTTGCAAGATCGATTGTTTCTCTTCTGACTTTATAATCGCCTAATTTTTTTTCGATTTCAAAAAGCTGATACTGAAGATCATTTTTTCTCTTTTCATCTTTTTCATTTTCAACTGATGTTTTGGACACTTTGCCGGAAAGCTCTTCACGTTCTTTTTTCAGTTTTTCAATATCAGCCTGGTTTTTTTCATATTTCCTGACAAGATCTCTATATTTAATAAGACTGACCTTTATATCAAGATCAGAAAGTTTTCCTTTGAGATTAAGAAACTCCTTGGTTTTGTCAGCCTGCCTGGATTTGAGATCCTTTTCTCTCTCAATCTCTTTAAGAATATCATTTATTCTATTCAGGTTTTCACCTGTGTCCTGAAGTTTTTTGAGAGATTCCTTTTTCTGCATCTTGTATCTGGAGATGCCGGCAGCTTCTTCAAACAGATATCTTCTGTCTTCAGCTTTTGTGGATAGTATAAGGTCCATCTTTCCCTGTTCAAGAACAGAGTAAGCAGATTTGCCTATACCTGTATCCATGAAGAGCTTATCTATATCCTTCAGCCTTACAGGAGATTTATTAATGAGATATTCAGATTCACCGTCACGGAATATTCTTCTGCTTACAGTGACCATTTCTGAATCGAAATCCAGTATGCGGTTGGTATTATCAATGGTAAGGGACACTTCCGCAAGGGAAAGTGCTTTTCTCTGGTCAGTTCCGGAGAATATAATATCCTCCATGGTCTGCCCACGGATATTTTTAGCCTGCTTTTCACCGAGAACCCACTTTACAGCATCAACTACGTTCGATTTGCCGCAGCCGTTGGGTCCTACAATTGCTGTTATACCCGGTTCAAATTCAATATGCGTTTTATCCGCAAATGATTTGAAGCCGAACATGTCCATTGATTTAAGAAACATAAAATTCCACTATTTTATATATTTGAAAAAAGTACATTTAACGGAAGAGCAGGTTTTCCTGAAAAAATAATTAACATCAATCGGAATTTGTGCAGTAAATAATTCCTGTCAAATCAAATGATACTTAAAAATAATTACAGGACTTTAAGCAAGTAGATTTTTGACTCATCATTAAAAAATTAAACAGCATAATTTAAAATAAAATAAAAAAATGATTAAAACTATTGATAATTAAACCATATAATGTAAAATTTATCAGTTTAAGATATATTATTTATTAACCTTATTACATTATTTTTTCATTAACTTATATAAGCAAGGAAATGTTCTATTACTTTATTCAACACTATAAAGTATCTTTAGAATTATAACTGAAATGATTATGAAAATATCCGGTACTTATTCTGTATACAGGGATAATACTTAATGACTAAAATCGAAAAATGCCTGATCGGTCTGCTGATACTATTTTCAGCCTGTACCACCGATAAAAAAAACTCATCAGTTCAAACTGTATTCACATACGGAAATTCAACTGAATACAGCATTAAATCTTCTGACAGTATAGATAATCATACTACATACCAGGTTTTTTTCACTATTGAACAGAAAACCGAATGCATTTCTATTAATATTGAGTCTGTTTATCTTCAGAAAAACTTCCCTATTCAGAAAATACCGAAAAAGACATTTTTCATTGTTGAGAAGGAGGTTATTCTTGCGCATAAATCTCTTAAAAACAGACCGGAATATATTCCACTGGGCAGAAATTTCAACAATGAATGGGAGATATATTCACCTGTTAAAATATGTTCAATCAAGAACGATCCTCTCTCACAACTCGACAAATCAAGATACAGGATTCGTCTGACGACTTTTGAAAAACTTCCTGTTTATTACGTGATAACAATAAACTCAGACCGCAAGATAATTATTCCGGCAGAATAAATTTGTCAATTTCCTGAAAGAGCAATTTCAATTTCCTCTTTAAGTTCACCCTCTGCATTAACAGAATATCTTTCAAGTGCAGAAACCGCATCATCACCCCCGAGTTTTCCCAGAGACCATGCAATCATTATCCTTACCCGATCATCATCAAAATTATCAAATGCCTTAATTAAATGAGGGATATATTTTCTGTCACCTGTATTCCCCATTGCTCTTGCAGCGTTCATTCTCCATCGCCAGGCCTGTTTATAAGACATGTAGAACATAAATGGCCAGATCCTTTTTTCAAAATAATCCTGATCCATCAGGAGCACTTTTTCAGGGGCAAAATCTTCTGACATGCGTTCAAATCTCGCATCAGTACTCTTATCAGCAGTAATCCAGCTTATATTTCTGGGGCAGACATTCTGGCATCTGTCGCAACCATAGATATACAGTCCCATTGGTTCACGAAGTTCCCGAGGAGTCACTTCTTTTCCGTAATAAGTGAGATACGATATGCATTTTGAAGGCTCTATACGTCCGTTTCCAGTGAGTGCTTTTGTCGGGCACGCCGCAATGCATGCGTTTCTGCACCACTCCGGGCATCCGTTTTCAACTGTCGGAGCATCCGGTTCCAGTTCTGCATCTGTAACAATAACAACGGGAAATATGAAGGAGCTTTTACCGGCACTGCTGGAAGCATAAAGAAGAGTATTTTTTCCTGAAGTTCCGATTCCGGCACGCATTGCAGAAAGTTTATCAGGCATCCCGGCTCCGAGTTTAGTATTGATACCGTTATCGCGGAGAAAACCTCTGAACTGCTTCACCATAACAGCAAGACCATCTTTTGTTACCCTGTCATCATTTAAATAACAGCGTCCGTAATACTTTTCCAACCTTAGAGGTATTCTATTAGTATAATATGAAAATAGAAGTACAATGAGACTCCTGCAGTTTTCAAGGGTATTATGCGGATCTATACCGGCTTTTAGATTAATTCCAAGTTTTTCAGTCCATTTATACCGGTCATCTATATCAATAAAATCCAGCTGAGAACTGAAAGGTTCCACACCAGTGACTCCAGCGTCTGCGAATCCGATTTCAAGAGCTTTTGTTTTAATCTCCTCTTTCGTCAGCATCACACACCTCTCTCCTTAAACTTTTTAACTGTTTAATAATCACGTCAGCACTCTCACGAAGAGGCCCATACTCTGAATAAACTCTTGAAAGCATGACAGCTCCTTCAAGCTGAGATATTATTACCCTGGCGTATCTTTCTGTTGAGCCGGATTCCATGATCTCTCCGCTATTTATACTGCTTTTAAGAAGTGAACTTATATTACTTTCCCATTTTTCAAAAACAGATTGAACAAATTCTGAAAGCGCTGAACCGTTTTCCCTGGATTCAAGAGCCATATTACCGAAAATACAGCCTCTGCCATTACCTTTTTCAACATGATAAGCAGCAATTGCATCTATCATTGAAATTAAACGTGCCAGCGGTGTTGCCCCGCTCATTCTTGAACTTATAAAAGAATCATAGTCACGCAGGGCCTCTTTGAGAACCTCAACAGCAAGCTCCTCTTTTGAATTATAATGGAAATATAAATTACCTTTTTTAACACCTGTAAGATCAACAATATCGTTCATACTTGTATGATTATAACCTTTTTCATGAAAGAGTTCTAATGCTTTCTGAACAATTTTTTCTTTAGTTTCAGTTCCCTTTTTCATATTATACCGACCGTATGGTACATTTTGAACAGATAATGATTTCAGTCAATAACTTTTAAACTCTATACAAGATCGAGAATTTTTTTAAGAGTAAAGCTCTGAAGATATTCCTGCACTCTGCCATCCGCTTCTATCAATATCTTATCAAGAACTTTTTCAATATTAGAACCTATATGGCAGCAACTGCAGTCGTGGCATTTCGGTTTAAGTATATCCCTCTGAGTAAGCTCATAAAGAGCGCGTAAGGTTACATTTCCTGGGTCACAGGCGAGGGAAAACCCGCCATTTACCCCTTCTTTGGAAGCAATAAAACCTTCATCTTTCAGCTGAGAGAGGACTTTACGTACCCTCACAGCATGAACATTCATCATATCAGAAAGCTTTGAACTTGAAAGCAACTGCTCCTTATGAACCGCGAGAAGAAGCATGGAATGAACTGCTATTGCGAAATCACTGTTTATCATGGTAGAAACATTTATACATATGAACAACAAACTGTCAATATTTTTATTACAATTTTATTTTACACATTTCTCTCTGTTATAATCCAGCTTATCAAGAATTGACTGTATAGCCCAGTCCTCTCTGCATCTTAACTTATTGCCGAATTTACTGTATAAAAACTCAGGCTTACCAAAAACCTGAAGTCCGATCTGCTGCACACTGGTAATCCCTGCTGCTGCAAGCTCACCCACCCTGTTTATCACATCGGACATACCATCAATTCTCGTTTGTATAAGTTTTTCACTGTTCTTCACCACACCATGATGTGCGGAGATAAAACCCGTACCTGATTGCGCGTACTCCATCATCTTTTTAAGGCTCTCGAGCTCCTCAACATAATCCTCTCCAAGAGTAACATACCGCTTCCTGCCGGGTACAGGAATTGCATCGCCGGAATAAATTATATCATCAGGCATAATCCTGTAAACAGTATGATCCGGTGAATGACCAGGCGCAGGGATAACTTCGATTTTTCGTCCTCTATCAGTTGTATAGACTTCACGATCAAGCATCTTGTAATTGAACATCTCGGGTCGCCCCCAGAAGAGGTCCATCAGGCCGGAAACGAATGAAAAATCATGAACGGATTCAGGTGAATATACTTCCGCACCAAGTTCATTCTGAATCAGCCTGTTACCCCCCACATGGTCTTCGTGCATGTGAGTATTCAGAATCATCCAGTTACGGGTTTTATCAAGTGTCTTCAGATAGGTAAGCATCTCCTCCCTGCTGTAGTTCGGATTCCCGCTATCGATAAATATATTATCAACAAGAAGAAAATATCCGTCTATATGCCACATGCCCAAAAAGGTACCAGCATACCTGAAAAGTGTAATATCATTAAGCTCTTCCGGCTTTTGTATCGAGAGGAATCTTTCTTTCAGTTTAAACCCTTTTTTCGGTTTCATTTTTTCTCCGCATTTTTTCTTTTTTGGTACCTCCAGTAAAAAAATTCAAGATATTATTCATATAATATTGACTTTTTTATTTCATTTAATTTTATTATTTTAATATGTATAACATTACAATCCAACCTTTAATTTCTTTAAATACAAGCTCAAAACTCCCTTTTAAAGCAGCAGGACATATAAAGAGGCTGCCACATCTTTACTCATAAAAAATCGGGTTATTGAAACTGCCTGTAAAATAGATATACTTTATATATTTTCTTTTTGCATTTTAATTATTCGTAAGTAAATATTGCTGATATTTTTTAGTTAAAGGAGCATGTCTATGGCTATTAGAGAGGGAAAATGGGACTGCAAAGTATGCGACAGAAAAGGAAACAGGGGCCCGGATTCCTATTGCGGATCGTGCGGCTCTCCCCGGCCTGATAATGTTGAATTTTATCTCCCGGAGGATGCTGAGGAAGTTACAGATGAAATTAAACTGAAAGAAGCAGAATCCGGAGCAGACTGGCGATGTTCATACTGCTCCACTCAGAATAATGCATTCGATAATTTCTGCGTAAGCTGCGGCAATAAACGTGACATATCAGGCGGTGATATTTCCCTTAATCAGAAAGAAATTTACTTTGATTCTCCGGGGACTAACAGTGCTTCCGTAACTATTCCTGTTAAAACAGCAGGTAAAGGTAAAAAAATAATTATCACCTTAGCCTCTATTATATTTGCATTGATAGTTATATCCGGTATAGCCGGAATTAAAACAGATATCGATGTCAATGTAACCGGTTTTGAATATTACGCCAGGATTTCATATGAAGCATATAAACTTGTAACTGAAGAGGACTGGTCTCTCCCCGCCGGTGCTGAAAAGATTTCAGAATTCAGGGCTATACATCATTACGATAAAATTCCTGACGGCTATATAACCAGAACAAGGGAGGTTCAGGTACAGATCGGCACAAAAAAAGTAAAAACCGGAGTTAAAGATCTGGGAAACGGGTACTTTAAAGATATATATGAAGAGAGACCTGTTTATGAAACCAGAACTGAAAGATACAATGAAACAAAATATAGAGATGTGCCGGTATATATGCAGAAGTATAAATATCGCATAATGAAATGGATAGATGAAAGGCCTATTGAATACAGCGGCAAAAATAAAGATATTCCATTTAATCTAAAAGCTGACGAACTTAAAAAAAGCCCGGACAGGTTCCGGAATATCAAAACTGATTCTAAATATTACCTCTCGGTCATTGATGCAGGGGGGAAAAACTATAAAGATGATGTTAGTTTTAATACCTGGAAAAATACCGAACTGAATCAATCAATTAAAGCAGAGAAATCAAAGTTTTTCGGATTTTTTTATGGAATAAAAGAATAAAAATTATAATTACTTAAATTTATATTTGATTTGTTTAACTCATAATTTATTTTTAAAATTATTAATTTATTTTTATTGATTAAATTAATATATTATCTTAAAATATGTGTCTTACTGATATTCTGATAATTCTTCAATGAATATCATAACTATCTAACTGCAAAAAAAACTGGAGGTTTTTTAAATGAAAAAGTTTTCTATATTAATGCTATTTATATTTACAGCATTTTTATTTATTACAAGCGCTGCGATTTCACAGGATGCAGACACCGGTACAGAATCTGATGTTAATACAACAACAGAGGAAGTTACAACTGACAATGCCACTACTGACAATGTCACAACTGATAATGTAACAACTGAAGATGCGACAACTGAAAATGCAGAAAAAGTTTTTGAGAAAGAAGAAGTTCAGATTCTCAAAGGGAAACCCAGATCTTTTAATGATGGTTATAATACTTATGTAAATGACAAGGTGCGTTTTGAACTCTTTGAAATTGACAATATTATGCCTGACACCAAGTTCTATAAAATAGACGACGGTGCAGATCAGAAATACACTGAACCATTTACACTTAGCGATGAAGGTGCTCATGTTCTCTACTATTACAGTATTGATAAAATGGGTAATAAAGAGATGCAGAAGAGCCTTAATGTTATTGTTGATAAAACAGCTCCGGAAGTAATCGTTGTTGTAAAAGCTCCATTCGCAAAAACAGGGGAAACAATCTATGCTTCTGATAAATTCAGCTATGAATATACAATATCTGCTAAAGACAACATTTCAGGTGTTGCAGGTATTTCTTATGCTGTAGCCGGTGAAGAACATAAAGAATATGTTAAACCATTCGCAATCAATTCACTTGAACCTGTAAAAATCGATGTTGCAGCTGAGGATAAAGTAGGTAATCTCACCAAAAAATATCTGTCAAAAGTTATTGATGAAAACGGCAATCTTCTCGCTGAAAGTATGGATGATGTTAAGATCACAGTTGATAAAACAGCTCCTACGGTTGAGATAAAAGGCGACAAGGAATTCTTTAAAAAAGAGAATACACTAGTTGCATCTAAAGATTATAAATACACAATTACAGCTGCTGATACTGAATCAGGTATTAAAGCAATATATTACAGGGTAGATAACAAAAGCGATTTTATTCTTTATACCGGAGAACTGATGTTCAATACAAACGGTATGCATAAGATTGAAGCTATTGCTAAAGATGGTGTAGGCAATATCAGCAAAACTGCTGTGCTTGATGTATTTGTTGATATAATTCCTGCTGATACAAATATCAAACTTGTTACAGAATAATAATCTTTCCTCCGGCAGAATCTTAATTCTGCCGGATAGAATCTTATTATTAGATTTATTCAGTATTCATCTACCGGCAGGATGATACCCTGCAAACAGGAGGTTATTGATGAAATTAAAGAATTTTATACTTACTGCCCTGACTGTCACGGCTATAATATCCATGACATCATGCAGCACTGAACAGAAAAAAGAAGATACACCTGTTGTTAAGGCTTTCGGTGCGGGTGTTGCATGCTCCGAAGGAGACTGCCTTAACGGCAAAGGAAAAATTAAATTTCCTAAGGGTGAAGAATATAATGGCGAATTTAAAGAAGCAAAAGTAAGCGGTACCGGTGTAATGTTATGGCCTAATGGTGCTAAATACGAAGGTTCATTCGAAGATAATAAGCGTAATGGCAGTGGCGTTTATACATACTCAAATGGCGATGTTTTTAAAGGTGACTATAAAGACAACAAAAGAAACGGTACAGGTGAGTATAAGTGGAAAAACGGTGATGTATATACCGGTGACTGGAAAGACGGCAAAATGGATGGTAACGGTACATACATATGGGCCGAAGGCGCAAAATATGTTGGTGAATGGAAAGAAGGAAAACTTAATGGTAAAGGTACTATTACATGGCCTGATACCGCGAAAGTTGATGGAATTTTTGAAAACAACAGACTTGTCAGTGAACAATAGAAAATTCCATATTCCACGAATAAAAAACCCCTGGATCTCAGGGGTTTTTTATTCGTACCGGTTTATATAGCTTTTTCTTTAATAAATATTTTACTCCTGTTACAGGTTTTCTGAATAATATTGCCGGACCTGAAAATTTCATAACATTTTTAATCTGTTCCCGCTTATCCGGATTATAACAGTGAATCGGACAACTGGAGCATGTCGGTTTAAATTCTCCATACGGGCATTGTTGAATTCTAACTAATGCATAATTAAACAGTTCAATACACTCATTACACATTTTTTTATTGTTATGTTTTTTAAAACAATAATATTCAATCATCCATTGAATTATATACTTATCATCTAATTTAATAAACAAAAGACAACCTCTTTACTAAATAAAAGAAAACCACACTTAAATATTTGTATATAGAAAGCGTTTTAAAAAAACAGTTATTTATGATATGCAACACCTGTACCTGTGGCTATAATCTTATCTCCGGTACCACGAACTTCAAGTTTCCAGAAACTTACCTTTTTACCCGTACTAACCGGCATAGCTTCTGCAAAAATTTTTTCGCCATCAATTGCTGACGAAATATAATTTATATTTACACTAAGCGATACCGCAACATTACCGGTCGAATTTGCTGCAACTGCAAGTGCCTGATCCAGAACGGCATATATAATTGCGCCATGAGCTCTTTCAACTGCATTTAAAAATTCCGGTTTTATTGTGACCGAACATCTTGCGTAGCCTGCATTGACTTCATCTGTCTCGATACCCAGATAAGTTGCCATAGGATCTTTAGCGACAACATCTCTTGCATAACTTACAGGATCTTTAATTAAATCAGACATACGTCCTCCATCTATTTTCTTACAGGGGGATTATAATAACCAAGACGGATATGATTAAACTTTTCCTTTAACATACCGATAAGATTTCTTATCCCGACAGCATCTTCATCAGTAAAATTTATTTTTTCAAAAAAATAATCAGGATCAATATTCATATTTCTGGTTTGAATCATATTAACAGGAAATTTTTCCAGAAAACGGAACAGGCTTTCAGTTTCACTGATTGAATCTGTAAAACCCGGCATAAAAAAAAGATTTATTGAGACAAAAATACCGCGAGAAAGCGCAACATCAATAGTACGGAGAACATCAGAATAATTATAGCTTACCGGCCTATGATAGGAAGTATAATATTTCTCAGTAGGAGAATTCATACTGATCCGTATTGAATCAAGCCCTGAGTCTATCATTGCTGAAACACCATCCGGACGGGAACCGTTTGTATTCAGATTGATTGTTCCGACAGATGTTTTATCTCTCACCTGCGCTATTGCCCGGGCAAGATCGTTTGCTCTTAAAAGAGGTTCTCCTTCACAACCCTGACCGAAGCTTGCAACACTATTCTCAACCCTGTTGAAATGATGAATAATAATTTCTGAAATTTCTTCAGACGTAGGAGAAAAATTAAGCCTGAATTGAGACTGGCAGAATCCCGAAGATTCATGCTGATAAGAAAAACACCCGAGACAGTCCGCATTGCATGCAGGGCTTGAAGGCACAGGGCATTCATACCTGCTGAGAAAAAAATTTCTTGCGCAAAGACAATTATATTCAGTTGAACATATACTTAATTGATTTACAAGTCTGTTCTCTGAATATTCAGATTTAATTTTTTTTACAGCCTTTTTCAATTCTTTATGATTCTCATGAATTTCAGGATCAGAACGGGGATCATCATCAATTCTAATCGCTGGAACATAGAAACGATCTTTATCAATCACTAAACCTGCATAAGCCCACAATGGAAGGATTACGGCATTTTTTTTCTTTTTCACATAGGCAGGCAAATATGTTCTAAGGTAACCGGATGCAAGAAATGATGATACAGCATTCAGATCTTTCCCATCAGGAGACTTTTTTATAACATTAAATTTTCCATCAGAATAAGAGACAGGATATCTTTCAGGCAAAGTAAACAGGTAACTGCCATAAGGAAGAGGAATTAATTCTTTTTCATCCACCTGAACAAATCTGTGCCCGGATTTGAATGATGATTCCAAACCCGGATAATCATACACGTTTCCTGAATCATCTGAAAAAGGGAGTAATCTGTTTTTTTTCTTAACTGAACTGCCGGACATTTAAACTCCTGAATTGTATATTTTTATGATTTAATAAAAAGTCTTACCGGAGCGAACTGATAGTTATTCTGTTATTTTAGTTGTTTATTTATAATATCATCATGATAATAATGTATTCAAGAACGCATCAAAACCGTATTTCATTTTAAAACAGGTAATTCTGTAAACTGATTTATTAGGGACTTTAATTTTTTAGTATTTTCAGAAATCATACCATCTTTATATAATTCAGAAATAACTGCTATACACGAACATCCCGAAATTAAAACCTCTTCAACATTTTCCGAATTAATTCCGCCAATTGCTACAACAGTTTTCCCGATTTTACTACATATCTCTTTAAGAACATCCGTACCAATACCATTAATATCAAAACCATTTTTTGACGATGTCTTAAAAACCGGTCCTATCGCAATATAATCAGCATCCGAAATTAGCGCATCTTCAGCAGCATTGATTCCACCTGCTGAAAAACCTATTATTAAACTGTTTCCTGCGATCTTATTTATACCGGAAACGGGTAAATCATCAGGTCCTAAGTGCACACCGTCAGCTTTTGAAAGGATAGCGATATCAACCCTGTCATTTATTATACTGACAACTCCCCGTTCCCTGCATGTTTTTACGAAAGAAGTTGCATATTCAAGAAACTTACTATCATTAATATTTTTGATTCTTAATTGAATAATATCTGCACCGGAGTCTGATAATATTTCAGTAGTGAGGTCAATTTGTTCCAAAGGGACAAATGCCGAATCGATAATTGCATAAAGGGAATTTTTAAATTTTCCCAGTATTGAATGCTTAAGGATTATCGCTTCACCCTGTTGTTCAATATCATATATTTTAAATCGTATTTTCTGAAACTTTACTGATATATCAGGGTCGATCATTTTCGAAAATTCTTCAAGCACCCTTAATGCTTCAGCTGCTCTTCTTATATTTGCCCTGAATAAATCGATAGTCCCTTCTCTTCTTTTTTCCCCGGACGTATCAAAAAATTTCTGACTATCAGCATCTATATCTCTTGATGCAAGCAATTCAGTTCTGTCGATAAAACGTGATACTTCAGTTATATTGTGGCGTAATTTTTTTATCTCCTCTGAAACAATATTGCGGTAACTAAACCTGAAAATATCTTCACAGACACGGAGCCCTTCAATTGCCCTGTTTAAATTTGCATCAATTGCAGTCAATATAGTTTTATCCATTTAAAGCTCTCCGGAGACTTGTCCAATAAAATATTATTAGAAAGTATCATGTAAGAAATATACTTAAGACCATTCATATATTACTATTGACGGTATTACCAGAGCTGCTGTTTCCGCGCGAAGATGAGTAGCTCCCAGATTTACCGGGATCCATTCATTTTTTTGAGCCTCAGAAATTTCCTTTTCGCTGAATCCGCCTTCGGGACCTATCAGTATTGAAATAAACTTTCTATTTATTGTCGTTCCCAGTATATTTTTAATCTGAATATCAGCTCCGGGATGGCATATTATTTTCAAATCTTTAACATCTTCAGTAATAACGTCTTTAAATGTCATAGGAGATTCAATAAAAGCGGGAGATACCCTTAGACACTGTTTACAGGCCTCGTTAGTTATTTTCTCCCATCTTTCAAGTTTACCTGCATTCATTTTTAAAGGATCGGGAATTGTTCGTTCAGTAACTACAGGGACAATACGGCTTACACCAAGTTCAACAGTTTTTTGAATTACAAATTCGAAATTCCCCCCCTTCAGTAATGCCATGTAGAGTGTTATTTCAGGTATAGAATTATCATTTTTATATTCGTTAATAATTTTTGCATGAATACCAGCCGGTGTTATATCCTCCACCTTTGCTATAAAACCTCTTCCATCATCAGCTCTAAGTATAATCTTTACACCAGGCTTAACTCTTCTAACACGGGAAAGATGGTAGCTGTCACTACCTGTAATCAATACGTTGTCATTTGTAATATTTTCGATGTTAATAAAAAACTGAGGCAAGTCATTCACCTAATTTTTCAGGCCGGAATATTTCATTCTGAAATTTCACATTATTTTCAAACTTTGAAAAGCTAAGAATAGTTACAGTTCCATCTTTAATATTGAGCATATCATAACGAAGCGGGATTGCTCTATCACCATTTTCCATAATTTTTGCCAAAGTCATAAATTTAAAAATAACCTTATCTCTATCATGAAAATCTATTCTCAGGGGATGGTATTTTTCGACAGATACATACATTGTAAGAGCCCCATACGTACTCTCTGGGTATAGCGGTTCAAGATATAACCTGTAACAGTCAACCCCTTTAATTACAGTCCGCCCTGTAATTCTTGCATTATAATTACTCTGGTAATCAGAATTGGAAAGATCAATAAATGAAAAATTAGTAGCCGCAAGAAGATCATATTTATCAACACCCATTTTATGAAAAAGCTTGAGCGCGTGAATGTTATAAACCCATATATCCTCTCCGGCCATATTGTACAGCACCTTAAGACTCTCTCCCCGTGTGATACTGCTGAAATGGAATAAAAAATCATTCCTGGAAATTTTACCTTTAAAATCAACAGTAAATGAATTACCATCGGGAAAAATATGTTTCATTCTGCCCTGAAGTTCACCAACAGGATACTGCATAATTCTGTCAACTCTTGCGAGAATACTCTGCGCCGTTATTTCAACAGTTTCTTTATCCTGTGCTTCAGCTGCACAACAAAAGAAAACAAAAATAATCTGAAATACGTTAAATTTTAATCTCATAACTTTATTTAATTTCAGTGCGCTTTTCGCCTCATAAAAAGTCCGGTAAAATATGGAAGTAATATTTTGCTTTCATGCATTCCATATAACTCAGTAAAAACCGCTCTATTCTCTTCAATGAAAGTTAAAGGATTAAAGTTGGCGATTCCGCAAATGCCTTTTACATGCTCAAGCATGAGATCAATATCATATTCAAATGATTCGACTTTACCTTTTATGAATGCAAAATCTTTAAGATTGAGAAAAGTTTTTAAATCATCTTTTATGTAATAATCATTATGGATAGGAAAGATTCCCCTTATAAAATCATCAAAGACTCCATCTATATCATCGTCATCAAGGACAATGCCGGCGAAGAAAAGATGCCCGTCAAATTGTAACGCCCGCCGGAATTCATCAACAACAGGTGCAGTTTCCTGAACATCCAGATTATCAATCGCAATAATGAGATCTGCGGCATAGTAATCTATAGGGAGTTTTCTAAAATCACCATTAATAAATCCGACATCTTTCAATTTTTCATTCCCGGCGTTTTCAGAAATAAAATTTTCCATTATTTTCAGCGAAGGTTCCACTACCACCAGGGTTACACCCTGTAATTCATTTACAAGATCAAGAAGCACTCTGCCGTTTCCCAGCCCCGCTTTTACTATTACCTTCGGGTTGAATGTTTTGATCACATCCCGGATTTTCTCTATGACCATCTCATGCCGTGAGTCAGGTTCAACAAAATACTTTTTATCGAACTCATATATACTCCATTCCTGGAGCTTCTTTAATCTCTCCATCTTTATTCCTGTTAGATTATTATTAGACCTGCTGTAATTCAAAACAGAATTCAGCAACAACTTTATTCAATGTGTTTACTAAATAATACCGATGTCAAATATATTCAATTAAAAATATAGATAATAACGAAAAAAGAACAACAAAAGAATAATCTATATCTAAGAATTATTATTGACACTTACCCGCATGCAAATTTAATACCCAGATAATGCCCCAAAAATCATTATTACTGTTCCACAGCTTAACGGAACAATCATCTTAATTATATCAGGACAAAAAAATTTATGAATATATTTTCTCAGGCAAAAAACGGAATAATTTCTGACGAAGTAAAATCAGTCGCTTCGGCAGAATCACTACCGGTTTCAACCGTACTTAAAGACTTCGCAGAAGGCCGCATAACAATTCTCAGAAACAACCGGAGAAATATTACACCTGTAGGTGTCGGGAAAGGCCTTAGTACAAAAATTAATGCTAATATTGGAACTTCTCCGGATCTTTTCAGTCTTGAAAACGAAATGCTGAAATTAAAAGCGGCAGTTGATAACGGAGCAAATGCCATCATGGATCTCAGCACAGGGGGAGACCTCACATTTTTCAGAAAAAAAATTCTGGAGAATTCTCCGGTACCACTCGGTACAGTGCCGATCTATGAAGCCGCTGTTAGAATGGTTGCCCGGAAAAAGTCGATGGTTGAGATGAGTATAAATGATTTCCTTCAAATCATTCAGGATCAGGCTGAAGAAGGTGTCGATTTTATGACTATTCATTCCGGTGTGACAAGATCTTCTATTGAATCATTAAAATCCCAGGAAAGAATAACAGGTATAACAAGCCGCGGCGGTTCAATACTTGCTGAATGGATGAATTTTAACAAAAAAGAAAATCCCCTTTATGAATACTACGATGATATACTTGATATATTAGCTCCTTTTAATGTTACAATCAGCCTTGGTGACGGATTAAGACCAGGTTCAGTTCATGATGCAAATGACAGGGGACAGATTCATGAAATGATACTTCTGGGTGAACTGGCCAGAAGGGCAAGAGAAAAGAATGTCCAGGTAATAATAGAAGGACCCGGGCATATGCCTCTTGATATGATTGCTGACAACATCAGGCTTGAAAAAAAGCTTTGCGACGAGGCTCCTTATTATGTGTTAGGCCCTCTTGTTACAGACGTTGCACCCGGATACGATCATATCACCGGGGCAATCGGTGGTGCTATTGCTGCTGCAGCAGGTGCAGACTTTCTCTGTTATGTAACACCCGCAGAACACTTAAGACTCCCGGATTCTGACGATGTAAGGGAAGGTGTTATTGCTTCAAGGATAGCAGCACACGCTGCAGATATAGTTAAACTCGGTAAAAAAGCAAGAAGCTGGGACGACCGGATGTCTTCCGCGAGAAAACAGCGAGACTGGAAGGAGATGTACGATAACGCTCTTGACAGAAAGAAAGCGGTAGCATATAGAGAGACTATACCTTCAGGGGAAGACGATCAATGTTCAATGTGCGGAGAGTTCTGCGCGATGAAAAGACAATACTAAGAGGAGTGGCCCCATGTCTGATGATTCCCATTTTTACGATTCCTATAAAGAAGACAGAGATATAATACTTGAGTATAACCAGATATCCCTTGAGGATGCTGGTTTTGTCAACATTCTTGATATCGGGATCGATAATATAACAAGGCAGCAGGCTGTTTTTAAAGTATTAAAAATGATCGAGGAAAAGGGTGTCCACCATGTAATGACCCTTAACCCGTACAAAATAGGTAAGATAAAATCCAATAATGACCTGAGGCTGATTTGTGACAGAGCGGATCTTCGCCTTGCCTCAGGAGCAGGCATTCAGTGGGCAGCCAGGATGCTTAAAACCCCGATTAAAGAAAGAATTGCTGTACTCAGTTTTATGATGGAAGTTATCCGTCTGGCAGAAATTAAAGAGTACAGCATTTTCCTCGTTGGCGGCAAACCTGAAATTGCTGAAAGATCTTTTTTTAATATAAAGAAGTCTTTCCCTGATATAAGGATCGTCGGCCGGCATGGCGGTTATTTTGATGCTGAAAGAGAGAAATCGGTAATTGAAGCCATAAGAAAATCTGAAGCAAATATCATATTTGTAGGACTTGGATTTCCCAAAGAAGATAAATGGATTAATAGTATACGTCATGAATTTAAAAACGCGGTTTTTATAAGTGTAGGCGGAAGTTTTGATACTATATCCGGTGATGTGAGAAAAGCTCCGAATTACTTCATGGAAAACGGACTGGACTGGTTCTACAGAATAATATCCAAGCCATGGAGATACCTGAGACTCTTAAGACTTGCTTTATTTTTCCTCTCAGTGGTATTCAGAAGAATTTTTAAACGAAAATAAAATAAAAAACCCGGGTTACCGGGATTTTTATTATTTTTCGAAATCATTGATTCCTGCAGAAGTATTTCTCGCTATATCAAGTTCTTTTTTTGTTACACTGCATCTTCCTAATGTAAAACCTTTGAGTTCAGATCTGTTTTTACATGTTCTGCAGGATACAATAGCACCCTCATTAGTCCATTCATTGATCTCGACATATCTTGAACCGCAGCGCCTGCAGAAAATAACTGAAACAAATTCGCCCATGGGAACCTCTTCCTAAACCATGAATGCAACAATGGATAGATCTTTTCTACGTTCAGCACACCCTGTATAATTGTCAGCGTACTTTATCAGGGATTCAATAACAATATCAGGTTCTCCGGCGTTTTTTTCAAGAAACCGGATTATACCCTGAAGTCCAAGTTCTCTGCCGTTTGAATTTTTCAGTTCAGTTATTCCTCCGGATAAAACAACAAATAAATCTTTTTTCTCAAGACTGAAATCAATATTTGTAGCGAAAAATTTATTACAGCCAAGCCCTCCCCCTGCCCTGTCAGCGAATCTGAGATAAAAAACTTTGTTATTTCTTATTAGAAGAGGGTAACAATCACCTGAATTGACAAATTTTAATTTTCTGTTTTTCGAGTCGATACTGGCAATAAAAAGAGAGATACCCTCACTGCATTTTAAATCAGCATTGCAGAGATTATTAACTCTGTTTATAATCTCTTCCGGATCATACACATCAAGCTCAATCATTGCCCTGATTATTCCGGAAAGTGTTGAAGCTCTCATCGCCCCGGGTATACCTTTGTTGTTAAGATTGCCAAGAGTGATCAGGTATCTGGCATCGTTAAATTCTCTGACAAGATGAAATGCACCTCCAACTTCCCGCGCAGGTATGGATTTTGCAGCAGCTGAAAAATAACCGTCTTTAATATTGATATGCGGAGCGAGCGAATTGTGTATAACCTGAGCTGCTTTAAGCTCACTTGTCAGCCTCTCCTCTTCAATGGCTTTTTGAAAAAAAATCGCATTCTGAACTGCAAGAGCTGCCTGATTTGCGAATATCCTGAAAAGGGACATATCATTTTCATCAAACTTATCACGCCCTACAGGGTTTATGGCCTGTATTACACCCAGAAGCTTGCCTTTAAACAATAGCGGAGAGCAGAGAATAGCCCTTGTGAGAAAACCGGTACTTTTATCATACATAGGGTCAAACCGGTGATCATTATATACATCATTGGCAATTATATCCTTACGGTTCTGTGCCACCCAACCGGCGATCCCCTGACCGGGACGCACTCTGTATTTTTCCATCAATTCATCACCGGCTTCACCAAGAGCTACTTTAAAAACCAGCTCCCGCTTTTCTTCGTCAAACAGAAGTAAAGAACTGGCTTCAGTACTCATTATATCCTTAATCATCTCCATAACAATAGATAAAAGCCGGTTGATATTAAGTGTTGAATTAATTATTCCATTGATCTCAACAAGTTTAGACAGGTTTTCAACCTGTCTTTCAAGATATTCAAGTCTGTTATTCTGATTATTTTCCATATATTAATCAGAATAACTCTATTTCAATACATGTCAATTATATTTCACCGGAATGGATTCAATGCGGTTTTTTTCCTGCTGTTTCAATAGATGCTCTGATAAAATCTCTGAAAAGAGGATGAGGATTGATCGGTTTAGATTTAAACTCCGGGTGATATTGAACTCCTATAAACCAGGGGTGTTCAGGTATTTCCACTGTTTCAACAAGATTATTTCTCGGATAGATACCGCCGATCCTCATTCCTTTTTCTTCAAATGCTTTTCTGTATTTAGATGTGAACTCAAATCTATGCCTGTGTCTTTCCATGACGGATTCTTTGTCATAAATCCCTTTTATTTTACTATCAGTTGTAAACTCACAATGATATGCCCCGAGCCTCATTGTTCCGCCTTTTTCAGCAATAATTTCCTGCTCTTCAAGTAGAGAGATCACCGGATATTGAGTATTGTGGTCAAATTCCGTTGAATTGGCCTGCGTCATTCCACATACGTTCCTTGCAAATTCAATAACAGCACACTGCATTCCGAGACAGATTCCGAAAAAAGGTATACCGGATGTCCTTGCATATTGTATAGTAAGAATCTTTCCCTCAATCCCCCTGTTGCCGAATCCGCCGGGCACAAGGATACCATTAACATCAGCAAATATTTCTTTAAATGACCGGTTCCCGCAGGTTTCAAGCTCCTCAGAATCAATTTTTACAATTTCAAGTTCCACTTCATTTGATACTGCTCCATGGAATAATGCTTCATATATAGATCTGTAGGCATCCTGAAGCTGTATATATTTCCCCACAACAGCAATCCGTACTTTAGATTTAGGATTTCTCAATGTTTCTATAAAACTATCCCATTTATGAAGGTTTATTTCTCTCACAGGCAGATTAAAATGTTCAAGTGTTATTACATCAAATTCATTTCTCCTGAACATATATGGAATTTCATATATGGAACCTGTGATATCTTCTGCAGATATTACATTCCTTTCAGATACATTACAGAAAAGAGCAATCTTGGATTTCATATCATCATCAAGTGGTCTCTGTACTCTTGCCAGAAGAATATCAGGAATAATTCCGAGCTGCATAAGTTCTTTAACAGAATGCTGAGTAGGCTTGGTTTTCTGCTCTCCAGCTACAGCTATTGTCGGGACAAGGGTCAGATGGACATTCATTACTCTGTTTCGTCCGAGTTCCTGCCTTATCTGACGAATTGATTCGAGGAACGGGATAGATTCAATATCTCCCACTGTTCCGCCAATCTCAACAAGTACAAAATCAAGATCATTATTATTCGATACGTCATATATCCTTTTTTTAATTTCATTAGTTATATGAGGTATAACCTGTACAGTTCTGCCAAGATAATCCCCACGCCTTTCCCTCTGGATAACAGTATGATAAATCTGCCCTGTGGATACAGAATTCCTCCTTGATAGCTGTGAATTGGTGAATCTTTCATAGTATCCCAAATCCAGGTCTGTCTCTGCACCATCCTCCGTAACATATACTTCTCCATGCTGAAAAGGACTCATTGTCCCGGGATCTATATTTAGATATGGATCCATTTTAATTATTGAAATTCTATAACCATGCCCTTCAAGCAGCATACCAAGGGATGCAACAGAAATCCCCTTTCCCAGAGAGGAACAGACCCCGCCTGTAACAAATATGTATTTTGTTTGCTTATCTGACATAATTTACCTGCTCACATGTAATATTTAATGTCATTTTAGTCTGAAATTAAGCAGTGTAAACTAAAAATACCTATTTAAGCAGTCATATACACCGGTTTTAATAACGATTATGTTAAATTTTCATTAATCAATAAATCAAATTCTTTGTTAAGTATTTATTTCCTTCAATTCAGTAAATATTACTTTTTAATGTTTCAAATTCAATATTTTTCCCTTACTTTAAAGTTCTATTACCTCTGACGCCGAAGGCGGCAGAGATATATAAATTATTACTTTGCAGTAAAAGAAATTTTTAGGTATTATGAGTGTTTTTTATTATCTTTTACTTAATGCTTAACTAAATGAAAACATGTCTTGACATAATATCAGGAATAACTAAAATTATATCAGCTATAAATGCTTAATCCGGGGTTTGATATGACTCAGAATAATGATAAAAGAAAACATACACGTTATTCCTGTTCGATAAAAGCTGATTTTGAATTCTTTGAAGGCGATCCGGATACTATTGATGTGGAAACCCAGGTATCTGAAAAAGGAAAAGGTCTTATCATAGATATCAGTTGTGGAGGAGTTTTCCTGATAAGTAATTCACGGGTATCCCCGGGACTTCCGATTATCATGAAATTTGTTCTGAACAAAGAAAAAATGATGATAAATGGAAGAATAGTCCGCACCGGTTTACTGAAAAACAATCCAACCGAAGTTGCACAAAAATTTTCAAAATTTGCATCCAAAGGTGATAATTATATAGCTGTTGAGTTTGATACACCTCTTAATAATTTTGATTGCACTACCCTCTGAGAATGAAAAAAAGAATTATAAGGATCGCAGACATCTCTGAAGTAGATACTTCTAAAATTTCAGTTTATGATTTAAACAACCGTTATGTAGATTCCGTCGGAAACATGTTCGGCCTGAAATATAACAGAGAACTCCGCAGAATTGAGATAATAAAACTGGAAAGAATTCATAGCAGTGAAATGCTCCAGTACCAGCGAAAGATCATGATGCATCGTGATATTGAGCAGACCCAGTCTACAAATGCTGACATAAAAGAATCCTCAGAGGAGCAGGCAGAAACAGAAGAGGTTTTTTTTGAACCTGATGTTTTTGTTGAAAGCGTTATCAATGGCTCCGAGGTCCACAGAGAGCGGCTTGCTGCAATTCTTATGAATATAGATATCTCTGATGTTTTTGCCAGGGAGAATAAAATGGAGGCAACAGCTCTTGATGACCTTTCCCGTCATATTGAAATAGACTGTATACAACAGCTCGAAAAACTTGAAAGCTATTATCGTGAACTTGTAAACTATCCGCGAACAATAACATATTACCAGGCAAAAGTTGACAATGAAGGTAAGAATATTATTGATTCAATGAGCGGCATAAAAAAAGAAAAAATTATGAAGTTTATTTTTTATTATGAGATGTCTGCTACGATTAAAAGAGTATATGGCCACATAAAAAAACATATGAGCGCCATACATGATCTAGTGATTGATAAAAATCCTGAGGACATACAGGGAATATCGAAAAACCAGAAACAGGCCTTCATTGACGCAAAAACATCTATAACCAATACTATTTCTGAAGTAGATGAAACTATTAACAATAATCGCAAGCTTTATGAATATGCAGTTAATAAAAAAAATTTTAAAGCATAGCTTTTACTTCAAAAATAAAAACTCCTTCTGCAAAAGACTTCCCCGCTTCAACCGTATACTTAATTTCTGATGAAAACATATCAGATTTAATTAATCCTTTTACAGAAGCAGCATGTACAAATTCCTTAACTCCCCGAGCATCATATACAGAAACATAGTATTCAGGTGAGAGATATATAAGCCGGTTGTAAATATCAATCAATACGCCAGGAACTCCGGTATGCCTCCATGCTGCAGTGGTGTAATCTTTACTTCTAACAGGGAGTATTCTGTCAAATACATACTCGTTAAATATTTCTTTATTTTCTGAAGTATAGTTTGAAAACAGTGAGGCTGTCAACGACAGGGACTCAGCAACCTGAACACTAAAATGACTGTTAATGAGAATTCTTATTTCCATTTCCTTCTCAACAGGATTCCATAGATATTCAGATTTTATTTCCGCCATCATTAAATCAAGTGGATCTATTCTATAATCTGCATCATTATATTTAACAGCTGCCGAAATACCGGGGAAATAATATTTGTTTTCAAGCTCCTGATAATTATGATAATCAACATAAGATGAAAAAGCTGTGAAAGAAAAAACCGTCACCCCTTTATTATATAACAGTCCGGTCTCACCTTTGATAATTCGATTATCAAAGGTGATTATTTCAGGCTCTTTAAAATAAACTTCTTTCTCCTCATACTGAATTCCCAGCAGACAGGATATTTCATTACCAAAAGGTGTACCGAAAATGCAATCGATCCCGGTTTTGGTGTAGGATGCATCTCTAATCCCGGCGGTTGTCTCAAATTCAGCTGCAATAACACAGACACCTGAATCAAAAGACAGGGCTACAGAGGCTAATCCTCCATAGAGAGGATCTGATGATGTTTTAATTATACTATTTAATATACCTTTATCTGCAGATACGAATATATCGATGTTTTCATCAGTATTTCGTTTTATATCCACCTTTATTTTTTTAACCGGGTATTCTTTTTTTATTTCAATTATGTTTTTATTCAAAAGGAATTCATTGAAGGATTCATTTTTTTTAAATATTTTTGCTTTGATACGTTCATTGTAAGGCTTAACTCCGGTTACAAAAATATTTTCAACTTTTGGATCGGAAAAGTACAATTCAACTGAACCATCTTTTTTTAAAATACTTTTCTGTATTTTAAATGCGGTATATCCCTTTTGGTGATATCTGTCAGTAATTTCCACACAAACTTTTTTTAATTCGATCACATCGTGTATTTTTCTCCCGGGATATAAAATATCTGAAAGATCAACATTCGATTTCATGCCTGTAATTATAACTGCTGGATAAACAGGCTGGATAAATAGAATTATTACCGCATAAAAACTTAATACAAACAATCCGTTTATTTTTTTATTAATTATCATTTAATTCGCGAACAGTCATATTCTGTTGTATTTCAAAATCGAAAATCCTATTATCCGTTGAATAGTTTACTTTGAGATCACTGTATTCTGTTTGTGTGTGAATTATCCCGTTTTCTGATCGAAGAAATAATTCTATTTTTGATGGGATATATGCAGAACCTGTATAAAAAAATTCATGATAAATTTCTTTCATAATTTCCCGGCCTGAATCATCAATAATATACTTTCTTACAACATATCGTCTTCGTGAATCGAACCAGATGTATACAGAGCTGTTTCCGGATAAGTTCCTGAAACTATACACATGAGCATACTTTATTAAACCGTATAATCTTATTCCCTGATACACAATATTTATATTATTAAAATTTTTAATTAATGGACTCCCGGGGATATAGGTATACCTATCCGGATTTTTTTCTTTTTTAAACAACAAATTTCTTTCCGGATAAAACCAGAAAAGCCCTTTATTATTGGCGATTACAATCTGCCTCTCCGGCGTGGTATAATCGATCCTGAACCACCCTTTATCTACCGCAGTATAATGCCCGGACATTTTTTCAACAGATGCCCCGCTGTGAATATATTGCACTATTGTTCCTTTAATACTTTTTACTGATGAGTATTCCTTAAGGAACTGATTAAAACTTTCAGTATCAGAATAAGAAACAGACTGTATAAAAAATAAAAGTATTAAAGTCAGATATATCCGGGTCTTCATCCTGTAGTACCAGTAATTCAGAAGTTTTAATTGATTAATCGGATAATAGTTTCTTTGTATGAATGAGCAAGATTTTTTTATTCGACTAATCACTATTTATATTTTCCTTGAAAAAAAAACCGCTTAAAAGAAGCTTGTTCTACATGAATAAAAAAAAATTAAAGAGATAATTTTATTCGTCCAGTAAATAAAAATCATTTAACTGAAACTTCACTGAATCGTATTAAAGGTTAACAATGCTCCTTAAGCAGATAATTACAGAAATAAGCAAATCTGATGAATATAGAGAACTAAAGCTTGCTGATAACGGTTCAGCTTCTATTGAAGGAGTCTCTCCGGCATCTTTTCCCTTTCTTATTTCTGCTATCTTTAATTCAACTAACGAACAGATTCTTGTAATAACGGATAACACTGAACACCTTAATGATTTATATACCGATCTTACCTGTTTTATTGATGAGCAGTACCTGTTTCGCTTCCCGTCATGGGAAACCATACCTTATGAATTCATGGCTCCAACCGAGCAGTCAGAAAGAGACAGGATAACTTCGCTTTACAGAATTATTTCCGGCGAACCGGCAGTTTTCATTACCACAATTGATGCGGTAATGAGAAAAATCCCTGCACGTAACTTTTTTATGAAGAAAGGTTTAACACTTTCTGTTAACGAGGAATACCCCTTTGATGATATCATCAGTACACTTGTTCAATACGGTTATACCAGGGAAACCAGAGTTGATGCCTTTGGCCACTTTTCTGTTAAAGGGAGTATTATTGATGTTTATCTCCCTACAAAAGAGAACCCTGTAAGACTCGACTTTTTTGGAGACACTCTTGACTCAATAAGGGAGTTTGATGCGGATTCACAGGTCTCATTTACCGGTGATGAAATAGACTTTATCACTGTTTATCCCAGGAGAGAACTTATTCTCTTCAGCAGGGAAAAAGATAAACTCCGCGAATTACTTAAAAAGAAATTCAGCGAATCACCGGAACTCCCTGATGAAATATCCGGCTGGCTTAAAGGTGACGAAGATCCTGAGAAAATTCCCGGCATTGAAGATTACTTCCATGAAATAATGGAGAGCTCTTCTGTTATCGATTATATCACTGAGGATTCAGCGATTATACTGCTTGAATGGCCGGAAATTATTTCAAAATCAGTCAGGATTAAGAAAAATCATTATGATATATTTAATAGAAAAAATAAATCATTTTATACTCCCGAACCGGCAACACTTCTTGATCTGAATGCACCTGACAGGGCATACGAAAAAGGAATAAAAATACAGGCTCTGACTTCCACTGCCGGCGCATACAGCTTCAACATGAAAAGCCTTCAGAGTTTCCAGGGAAGAATCAAAAATGTAAGAGAAGACCTCACAAAAAGATTCGAAGCAGGATGGCGGGTCATCATGACAACGTCTTTTGAAGGACAGGCGAGAAGACTTTTTGATCTTTTCAGTGAATTCAAACCTGACCCTGATTTCGAAAATTATAATCCCGGATCGTTTTTTAATATAGTATTAAGCCCTCTGAGTAATGGTGTTGAATTTAACGAAATCAAAACTCTCATTCTTACAGATCACGACATTTTCGGGAAGAGTTACAGAAAAAGAAAACACTTTAAACGCAAAGGATCGCGGCCCATTGAATCATTTCTTGAACTAAAACCGGGTGATTATGTTGTTCATATCAATCACGGTATAGGTATATTTAAAAGCATAGAAAGAATGTCAGCAGGTGGAGTTGAACGCGATTTTCTTCTTATCGAATATGAAGGTGATGATAAATTATATGTATCGCTGGATCAGATTTCTCTTGTACAGAAATACATCGGCCTTGAAGGGAAAAAACCGAGAATTGATTCATTGGGAAAAAAATCCGCATGGAACAGAATCCGTGACAGGGTAAAAGAATCCGTTGAAGAGATAGCAAAGGAACTTATAAAAATTTATTCACAGAGAAGCGCGCTTAGAGGATTCAGATTCCCCCCTGATACACAATGGCAGGAAGAATTTGAATCGCTTTTTGAATTTGAGGAGACCCCAGATCAGCTTACTGCCATTGAAGATGTTAAGGATGACATGGAGAGCGACAAACCGATGGATCGGCTTGTCTGTGGAGATGTCGGTTTCGGGAAGACAGAGGTCGCTATTCGTGCTTCGTTCAAGTCAGTAATGGCTGGAAAACAGGTCGCAATACTGGTACCCACAACAATTCTTGCGATGCAGCATTTTGAAACATTTAAAAAACGTTTCCAGGGCTATCCCATCAATATTGAAATGGTTTCACGCTTTAGAACAAAAGGTGAAATAATCAAAATAAAACAGAAACTCAACGAAGCTGAAGTTGATATTGTTATAGGAACTCACGCTCTTCTTTCTGCTGATGTTAAAATTAAAAATTTTGGTCTCCTGATAATAGATGAAGAACAGCGTTTCGGAGTAAAGCACAAGGAACAATTAAAAAAATTCAGGACAACAGTTGATGTCCTGACTCTCTCCGCCACTCCTATACCCAGAACATTGCATATATCGATGGCAGGAATACGTGACCTTTCAATAATAGCAACCCCCCCTGACAGCAGACAATCAATTGAAACTTATGTTTTAGAAGATAACGCTGATATCCTGAGGGAGGCTATTCTAACAGAGACAGGCCGTGGCGGACAGGTATTTTATGTATATAACAGAGTACAGACAATCGAAACACAAATGATCATGCTTCAGAAACTTATACCTGAAGCAACATTTTGCGTTGCCCACGGGCAGATGCATGAACACGAACTTGAAGATATAATGATTGATTTCATGAACCGGAAATATGATGTTCTGATAAGCACTACAATCATTGAATCAGGTCTTGACATGCCGAATGTTAATACTATTATTATAAACAGAGCTGATACATTCGGCCTCTCTCAGCTTTACCAGCTTAAAGGGAGAGTCGGCCGTTCCAGCAGAAAAGCTTATGCATACCTTTTCTACCCGAGGCACACTTCCCTTACTGAAGATGCCCAGAAAAGACTACAGGTTATATCAGAGTATTCTGATCTTGGAAGCGGTTTCAAAATTGCCATGAAGGACCTTGAAATACGTGGAGCAGGTAACATTATAGGTTTCGAGCAATCCGGAAATATTATGGATGTAGGTTTCGACCTCTACTGCCAGATGCTTGAAGAAGAAATAAAAATTTTAAAAGGTGAAAATATTAAACCTTATCACAGGACTTCAGTTTTCTTTAAAACAGATTTTTACATCCCTGAATTCTACATAAATGATGACAGACAGAAAATAGAATTTTATAAACGATTTGAATCATGTGAAACCATAGAAGAAGTTGATATTCTGGAAAAAGAAATGTTAGACAGATTCGGTATACCGCCAGCTGAAGTAAATATCCTGATTGAACTGGAAAGAATCCGGGCAATAGCTTCATCTTTGTTTATTGACGAAATACTTGAAGATAACAGGCAGGTTAATATTAAAATAACCTCTTCATGTATAATCCCTGCAGAAAAACTTCTTAAAGCGATATCAAAAGACAGCAGATTTTCCATAAATTCTAAAGATCCTGAAAATCTGGTATTTAAACCTGAAAACAGGAATATTGAAAAAAAATTATCCGAATTGAAAAAATGGTTGCAACAATTTTAAATTTTAACTTGATATTTAATGCTAAGTTTAGCAAATCCCCAATATAATTAACAGTAAAACCGGAAAGGAAAATCCTATGAACAAAAAATCAGTACTCATGCTGACACTAATAGCAGCGATAATTGTATCTTTTATTTCATGCAAAAATATGTTTGGTGATGCGGCTGCTACAATTGATGGAGACAAAATAACCATCGAAGAATTAAATCAGTTTTATTATGTACAGAATAAAATGCTGACAAATATTGATTCAAAAGAAGAAATTGATAAACTATCAAATAATCCTGCTTATGCAAACCACCCTTTTCTGAATAAAGCCAACTTCCTTGATCATCTGATTGCCCAGAAGGTTCTTTTTGAAAAAGCAATGGATGATAAGTCCATTGATAAAGAAGAACTTGAAACACTTCTTGAAATGGTAAAAGTCCAAACAGCTGCCCAGTATTTTCTTTCAAAAAAACTTAAAGATAAAATTGCAGTTACTGATGAAGAAGTAGAAAAAATTTACAGCGAAAACCGATCTAAATTTGCCGGAAGGACTGCAGAAGAAGCTTCAAATTATATTAAACAACAGATTTTTTCACAGAAATCCCGTCAGGAAACAAACAAATATATCGCAGAATTACTTGCAGAGCATGCAATTAACAAAGATGGTTTTAAAGAATATCAGGCTAAAACCAGTAAAACAACCGCTGACAGCTCAACTACTGGACCTGAGCAGAAAACAGAACAAAAGTAAGCAATATACACTCTATTCATAACAAAAAAGCCCCGATTAAGGGGCTTTTTTGTTATGAATTTTAATAATTAAACTGCCGATCTATATTAATATTGACTTATATATTAAGTAGTTTGTATATTCTATAATAAACATTTAGATGAGGTTTTACGATGTCTTCTAAAAAACATGTAATTAAACTATTTATTTTAATAGTAACTGTGATCTATTCAATTTCCTGCAGCTCTAAAAAGGGACTTGTTTATACAGCCAATAAAATCCCGTCAAATGCAAAAATTGCTGTGGTAATCGATTATCCCAATACTCTTAAAAATGTTGTACTTGTATCTTTTTTAAAGCAGGGCTTCAGAGTAAAAGCATTTAATGCATCTGACCTTTATACAATGAAAGATGTTTATGATATATCTGACCTGAAAAAACTTTCATACAATCTTGACGAACAGAATGTTTCAACTGTTGAAAAAACTTACGATAATATATATAAACTCCACATTTACAATTTTGAATTGAACAAAGCAGAATTTCTTAAACAGATTAGAGCAGAATGGGATGTTGAATATATTATCCTTATTGATTTAAAAGAATGGGAAAAAGTCAGCTGGGCAAGAGTTATTAATCTCAGAACTTATGAAATCGATTTTGTTGAAAACTATCCGACTAAGTATAATGATAATATTGAAACAATCATAACTCATTTTATCAGCAGCATAACAGGCAGATGAAAATTAAAAGTAAAAACTTTTTATTCATAACCGCGATATTAATAATATCGATATGCAATAATGAAGCCCGTGCTGAAAGTATTGCATTCGGATACTTTTATAATAAATCAGAAAACCGCGGAATGGATTATCTTCAGCAGCTGCTGCCTAACTCGTTTGCAAGCTCAATAAAGAATAAGCATAGAATGGACACAGTCAAACCGGGGAAACTTCCCTTTCTTAATACAGAAGGGAGTGATTTTACCGGTAAAGATATTGAAGAAAAAGACCTGTTGAAATTATCTGATGAATTATCAGACAACTATTTCGTATATGGTAATTACCAGCCCGTTGCAGGCAATAGAATAAAACTGACAGTAAAGATTTACAAAAAAGATTCTAACCGTGTTTTCTATTTTTCAGATGAAGGCAGACTCGAAACAGAATTATTCAGATTTGTAGACAGAATAGCATATCAGATAAAAAACATCGCTTCAGAATCTATGCATTATAAATCCGAATCAATAGTAAATAATTCGAAAATAAGCATTATTACAAATATCAGCGGTGAAGATCTTAATTCACTCTATTTCTCATTTTTAAAAAAGGGCTATCGACTTTCTTCTGTACAGGGCAATGAAATATATACATACATTGATGAAGAGCAAATCAATAAACTATCTACTATCTCTGCATCAAATGCGTCATATCACATAATATCGGATAGATCAGAAATCGAACTTCCTCACGGGACATGGTCTGGCGCAAAATACTACAAAGAGCTGCTGAAGCAGAGAGATCTTTTTAACAAATATGCATTCAATTTTGAAAAAACCTTTGATACTCTTTCTAAAAAAATAATGAATTACCAGACAGATTCTTTCGATTATTTTATAGTCATAGGATTTGATGAAGACTTAGAAAAAGCGTGGATCAGGTGTATTTCATTGAAAAAGAACAAACTCATTCTTACAGAGTCCGGCATAAAAGGTAAAAATGTACAGGATATATCTGAAAAAATAATCAATATACTTTCCACTGACCTGCCGAACAGATTCTGATTACAACTATCTTCTTCTCAAAATATACTCAGCTTTTTCGAACTCACTGTTCTTGCGGTAAACCCTTATAAGAGCTTTCCTGGTTTCTATATTATAACTGTCAGCTTTGTATGATGCAAAAAGCATATCCGAAGCTTCCTTCAGCCTCCCTTCACCCTCAAGCGCAAGTCCCGTATAATAATCAATTTCTTCACCTATGAAACCGTTTTTACGTGCTGACATCAGGCTCATAAGTGCTTCTTTATTACGCCCCACATGATAAAGTGAAGCGCCGTAATAAAAAGCTGTATTGACATTTTCAAGCATCAGCTTCCTGTCGTAAAAAAAAACAACTTCCCCGTAATTTTCATTTTTAAACAGTATTTTTATTATTTTAATAATGTCAGCTGTTTCACTTCCGCCATTTTCAAAAGAAGCAGCAAAATATTCCGCACCTTTTACAGGTTCGCCCATTTTAATATAATTCAAGCCGGCAATCTGTTTAAACTCAGTATTGGTTATATAAATATCGAGAACAGGAGTCAGATAGTCATGTAGTTTCTCATACTCGCCGTCGTCGTAAAGAGCCCACCCTTTTTTAACAAGCTCTTCTTCAGTATAGAAGTAATTATAATAAGTTTTCAGATAAAACCTGTAAACAATGCCGCTATATCTGACAGATACAAACATAATTGCCGAAAAAAGGATTATTAAAATGATTTTTTTCATTCAGATTTCCATTATATTTTGTATGTTTTTAATTAACTTTCTCAGAAAGCTTGCTGGTAAAAAAAAAGATATCAATATATTATTCTTGAAAAATAAGTACATGGAAAGTATTTTAACAAAAAATTTTAAAAAATTTTTAATTCAGTCGTATAGTTTACAGGAATTAACACATTATGAAAAACAGATCAACATTTATACTTACAGGCCTTTTTATTCTTATTTTATCCACTGCTTCGCATGCGATAACAGGTGATGAAGCACTTGCTCAATTCAGAGGAAGAATGAATAGTGCAGGAAAAATTACAGGAATAATATCCTGGTCGCATTCAGGCGGAGAAACCTATACCGGCGCTTTTAAATACATGAGCCCTGGAAAAATATATGTTAAATTCAGTTCACCCGCAGGAAAAACAATTGTTTCTAATGGAAAAAGCTTGTGGATATACTCTTCAGGAAGTAATATCTGCGGGATACAGGATCTCGCCGGTGGAGGTTCAGGCGGGATTGCGGCCCTCACCAGCGGCTATTTTGCAATTGTAACTGCTCAAGGCGCCGGAGGATACACAATCAAGCTGAAAAATAATGATAAATCCTTTCAGGAAATAACATTAATGGTTGATTCAACATTCTTCCTGAGAAAAGCAATCATAAAAACAAAAAATGGCGGCTCTTATAACTTTTCACTCTCAAATATCAGTTTTTCAGCTCCGGTTATACCGAGTATCTTTGACTTTAATGTGCCTTCAAGCGCTCAGGTCGTAAAAAATCCGTTAAATATAAAATAATGGCGGGTGTTAGATTTGTTGAAGTTTAAAAATTGCTTATTGTTTTTTTTTATCACAGTTTTAACATCTCAGGTTTATTCACAGGAGATTCGTGAAGAATCATCTCTTAACTATACTTATCTTGGTCCGGTTTTTTCAATATCTTCCAACTCAGCTGAATACAGCGACTGGATAGATAATCAGTACAAAACGGAAAAAGTTTCAGGGATGTCGTATACTGGCGGAATTGATCTGAAAATATTTGCAGGAAATCTGTGCGGAGATTTTCAGTCAAAGTATTCCTACAGTTCGTATGAAACAACACTTACCTGTCTTGAATTCATTCTGGCAGGAGAATACTTTTATAAAATCAATGAACTTATTTCTGCCGGTGCAGGACTTGGACTCTACATGGAGACTCCTCCATCAAGCAAAGATCACAACGGTTCATCAGGATTGTACATCCCCTTGAGTGCAATACTCAATACAACTGGTAATACAAAATTTTTTATAGATCTTTTTGCTAAATACGGGACATTTGCACTCGGCAATGACAGTCAATTCTCATCTTACGGCTGTAGTATGGGGTTTGTTTTTAAAGTTGGAAGAATTTAAATTAATTTTAAACAAAATTACTGTACCGTCTCTCCCTGTTTGCGGCACTATTTTCACATCAACTATTTTAATATACAATAAATTCTTTCCTTCAAAAACAGTTTTAACTGCAGGGATTATTTTTTTAATACTGACAATTGTATTCATTATTCTATGCATCAACCGGTATTTACATTTTTTTAACCGCAAAAATAATTTATACTATATCAGAATTACATGTTCAGTTGTTATATTTGTTTCGATTCCAGCTATAATTTATACAAATATTAATTATCTATGCAAATATAAAAACCAACCTTCTGTTATAGTTAATTTTTCCGCTATTGTAAAAAATATTGCAGAGAAAAAGAATACCACTGAACTTACAGCTGAAGTTTCGGATTCTAATGAATATCCGGAAATTAAAATAATTCTATATTATAATGGTAGAATTTCATTAAACAAGGGAGATGAAATTTTCATCCACAAACCCATTAAGTTTAAACAATACAAGGATACAGAGGAAAACTATAACAGCTTTAAGTTGAAAGGAATAAATTACATTTCTTCAATTACTGATAATGACATTACTGCCATCAGAGAAGCAGAACCGGGTCACAGGGAAATACTTAAAAAAAAGCTTATAAAAAAAATAGACTCTCTTTTCCAGAAAGATACAGCAAATATTATAAAAGCCTTTTTTTTGGGAAACAGAAGTTCCGTTTCAAAAGACGTAACAATTCAATTCAGAGATGCCGGTGCGCTTCACCTGTTAGCAGCCTCCGGGCTACACGTAGGGATAGCTGCGGGTCTTCCGCTCTTTCTGCTTCTTTTAAATTTCAGAAAAAAAACTCTACTGTTTTTATCACTATTGTCAGTTTTTCTATACCTGTATATTACTGACATGCCCATTTCACTTGTTAGAGCTTCCCTTATGTTTTTTTTATTTGCAGCACAGGTTTTTATACACAGAAAGCCCGCTCCATTTAACACTTTAATGCTCACAGGTTCAATCATTGTGCTAATAGCACCGTGGGAAATTTTTAACATCGGTTTTCAGCTCAGTTTCAGTGCGACATTAGGAATTATCCTTTTTTATAAAGTTTACAAAAAATCTTTTATAAAGCTTCCATCTTATATCCGGAATTCATTAGCCGTAAGTCTCTCCGCTCAGATTTTCACATTACCGCTTATTCTCATTCACCTGAATCAAATAAACACAATATCATTATTCAGTAACATTGTGCTGATACCCGTCACCTCAATTTTCATGTACACCGCCTTTAGCACACTATTACTATCAGCAATAATTCCATCATCCGGTTTTATTCTTTCAGAAATCACAAGACATGTATATCATGCACTTATTGCCAGTGCCGGTTTTTTTGCAGGTTTTGATTGTAATTTTTTTCTTAACAATATCACTCCGGTTATATTATTATTGTCTTTATCACTCATCCCGGTTTTACCTATAAAGTTAACAAGAAAATTACGGGCTGCGCCTGTTTATACCGCTTTTATTTTATGTACTTTTTTATTAAAAGGTCATGCGGAAATCAGAGCAGAAGAAATAATTTTTTCATCCGGTAATTCAAATATTATATTACATAAAAAAGAAATGACTGAATTAATACTTGATATTAAGGATTTAAACGATATCGATTTATTAATCAATGAATTCAAAAAAACCGGTACCAAAGTTAATGTATTAATAATTAATAATGGTTCATTTCCCAACCAGATAGCCTGTAAAAAAATATGTAGTGAATTTATAATTGACGAATGTTCTTTTTATGTATTACCTGATATCAGCAGTAATTTAAAAAATTTAATCAGCTCTCTTGAAACTGATAATATTAAAATATCTTTTCATGTAGATTAAAATTCTTTAATTATTGATTTTTAATCTCATACTATTTTTATTAATATAAACCGATAATAATATTAATAAATATCTAACTTAAAATAAGGGTGTCATGTTATTTACCGATGGAAAAACATTTTCTGACAGAATCCTCAGAGGTGAGGATGTAGCATTCTCTTTAAAATTCGTGGATGAAAAATCTCTTCTTCTGATTAATGCTATACTTGTAAAAATCCTCTCAAGCCAGGGGAATATTTTTCTTCTTGAAACTCTTATAACTATCATAAGAGAAATTGTTTTCAATGCATTTAAGGCTAATTTAAAAAGGCTCTATTTTATCAAGGCAGGCGTTGATCTGAATGATAAAGAAAAATATGATCTTTTAATGCAGAATTTTAAGGATGATTATCTTTACAAACTGGATGAAATTGAAGAGGAAATTACAGCACAGGATGATTATCATATTCAAATAAATTTTAAGAAAACCGACAATTCACTCAAGGTAACCGTTTTCAATAATGTCGCAATCATTGAAGAGGAATTCAACCGAATAAAAACACGTCTTGAACAATCAAAAAAGTACATGAACCTTGCTGACGCTTATAATGATATTTATGATTCTACAGAAGGTGCGGGACTTGGACTTGCTTTAATGGTTTTTCTCTTAAAAAATTCAGGGATCGGAGTTGATAACCTTTCGATAGCCCCTGACAGTAAAGGCGTAACCGTATCCGTGAACATACCAAAACAGCTGAAAGAAGAAAGTATTATATCATCTGTTAAGAAGAAAGTCCTGGATGATGTTGATACGCTTCCCACTTTTCCGGAAAATATTATTGAACTTCAAAATCTATGCAGCAGAAAAGATTCTACAATAGATGCGATAGCCTCAAAAATCAGTCAGGACCCCTCTCTGTCTGCAGATGTAATAAAACTGTCAAACTCTGCCGGTTTTGTCCCCGGCAAAAGAATAATGACTATCAAGGATGCAGTAAAAATTATTGGTTTAAAAAACCTCAACCTTATACTCACGGCAAGTGCTGCAAAAACAATCTTACAGAATAAATACAAGAAATTTGAAGTAATTTGGGAACATTGCATTCGTGTTGCATATTATTCTACATTAATAGCGAAATCCAAACAGTTGGGTGCTGTTTCCGATTCTGCATTCACTGCAGGTCTTCTCCATGATATCGGGAAAATAGTTCTGATGTCGGCAGATGATAAGATTATTCATACTATATCTGAAATCACAAGAAATAAGCAGCTTCGTTCATCTTCAATCCTTGAAGAAATCTCTGTCGGTATAAGCCATGCAGAAATTGGAGGATTAATTGCCGAGAAATGGAACTTCCCAGCTAACCTCAAACTCGCGATAGAAAACCATCACTCACCTCTGAATGTTGAGGATGAATATAAAGAACTTTCATTTTCCGTATACTTTGCTAACATGCTGTGCGGGGTTGAAAAAAATAAATACAACTACTACTACATTGAAACAGATATCCTTGAATGGATGCAAATAAATACTATTGAAGAACTAAAAAACTTTCATGAAAAGTTGAAAACTAATTACGCCAGCCAGATGACTATAGCAGGTTGAAACTCTGATATGGATTACGTAATTTTAGAAACTAAAAGCGGTTCAAAAACTATTATAAAAAAAAATAACGGTTCAGACAGGGATATTAAACTTCATTCAGCTTACGATCCAGTAAAAGAATCAGAAAGAAGTGTTGATGCTTTCAATGCCGGAAAATGTTCCATAATTGCTGTGTCAGGGATAGCCTTAGGTTATCATATAAATGCTCTTAAAAAAAAATACCCGGCAACAAATATTCTCGCCATAGAAAACGATCAGTCTATAATTGAGTTATGCAAAAAACATAATCCTTCTGCCCTTGAAAATATTATACCAATTTTAAATGAGAATGATCTCGCAGCTTATTTCCAGACAATAGATCTTTCATCCTTCCAGGGAGTTGCGCATTATATTCATCGTCCTTCATATAATATCAATCCTGATTTTTATGAAACAGTACTTGCAAATATGAAACTGCTTATTTCATCACGTGTAAGTGATCTTCTTACGCGATTTGAGTTTGAAGAAAAATGGATAAAAAATATTTTCACAAATCTTAAATGGCTTGGCCGGGCTGCCGGTGTTTCATCTTTTTTTAATAAATTCAAAAATTATCCGGGAATAATTGTTTCAGCCGGCCCTTCACTCAGAAAAGATCTTGATATCATCAGAGATTTAAAAGACTCAGCTGTTATTATATGCGTAGATACTGCTTTCAAAGTTCTCA
>ERZ795048.377-NODE-377-length-48052-cov-50.850261_pt1 | contig 48052 bp, 41 predicted proteins | sample MGYA00375132_ERZ795048 | MGnify/ENA primary metagenome ERZ795048 (study PRJEB30177, sample SAMN05720225) | activated sludge metagenome | isolation source: Anaerobic digester | place: Hong Kong | collected 2014-12-17 ...
GAGCGGCGTCGAGCCTCTTTCCCCCGGGGTCGGTCTCCGTCATGCTGGCGGAGCTGTCTATCGCGAGGATCACGTCGATGGGCATCGGGTCGGGCAGACCCTCTCCGGCCACCGTCAGAGTCACCCTGCCGACGGTCGGCTCCTTCCCGGAGCTCGTCGGCCATATCTGGTCGGGGCAGACTTGATGGGATACGGTCAGGTTCGCCTCTCCGAGGCCGACGACCAGGGTCAGGATAAGCGCTGCCAAAAGGATCTGCCTTGGGATCATGGGGAATCGTTCCTCTGTGGTGGTGGAGACTTGATGGTCCAAATGGTGGTGGCAACTTGATGGCGTAAAAAGATATTCTTTAATGTGACTAAATACTTAAATCGCTGAAATCCTGCTCCTGAAGTGGAAGCAACGGTGGATGATTTACTCCAGAAGCAATGGATATGATATATATTTAGAAGAATGATTATTTTATTGGATTCTTTCCGATATCTACGAGTTTTGTATTTAACGTATCAATTTTATCTGAGAGCTGTTTGGGCTGGACATAATAAAAATCAAATAATGCTTCAAGAACTTCAAGATCCCACTCTGCTTCTTCTGGTTCAACCGGAACAATTTCGCCCGTACTATTGCTTTTCATCGGATGGGCCGCGAAATTTCCAATTTGTCGAACCATATCAAGGGCCTTTACCAGGTGAGATGGCAAATTGCCGCTATCAATTACCTGCTGTATTTCGTTCGCTAAATTTCCGGGTTTAACTTTTCCTACATCTCGGAGAAGATTCTGTAAACAGCGCCTGCTCAAGGCTGCTGATGCCTTTGGACTATCGGGTAAGACGATACATGCTTCTTCGTAATCTTCAGCGATTGAAGGGGGTACTTCAGATGGGCATGGTGAATGGCTGCTACCTTTTGGCCTAATTGATGAAATGCTATTTATAGTATCAAATTTCTTGGATTTGTGATCAAATTTGCCATTTACGAGGTATAAATTCATCCGGTTACATGCAGGACAATCAAAACATGTTATCCCCCACACGCCATCTTTATCTGTTCCTAAATAAAAATTCGTCTTTCTCGGATGAAATTCCACAAGACAATGCCTGCATTTCATTGTTGTCATCTCCAGCAGATATCAGATAAATAATTATCTGTTGATAGCAAGCGATCATCAAAACTAGCCTCCTAGACAGAGCGCGATGTAATCTCGTAAGTCGTCACTAAATTAATTCTTCCATGATGAAGCAACGCAAATCCTCATTAACCAGCCATGTATCCAACCCAAGAATCATGACCCAAGAAAACCCCTCCATCGAGCCCGAACCGATCCCACTCCGCCCGCCCATCGCTACCTTCGACGACGACGGGCGCGCCTGCAGCCTGGAGGGGACGGGCCTCGCCCTCCTGGTGAACATCATGCGGATCGGCCAGCACTGGGGCCGGCCCGCCTTCTACGAGTATCTCGACGAGGAGATGCAGGCATAGGTGAGGCTCTGGGCAAGGTCGCTCCTCGCCGACGATGACGATCCCGTCGCCCACCAGGTGAGGGCGCACTGCAAGAAGCTCTTGGAGTTTGAGGATGAACGGGGCCGTTAGCCACTTATTGAAGGGGAGAGAGGCCTCAAGGAGGCGTTTGTTAGGTGACGATCTGAGCCACTCTTCGAAATTCATGAATCAGCGATCTCAGTTCCCCACCATCTTCTCAAAAGATGCGAGACAGTGATATCGGATCCTTTAAGAATAGCTTGGCGATCGAATTTCGACGTTCTTCGGCCACAACGCGAGACGGTCTGCGGGAGCGCCGAAGGCGCGCGGTCAAAGCTCAGAAATCCGCGCCAGTTTTAACTACCTCCCGACCCCACAATAACAAAATGGAGGTCGTGGAGTTGAGAGAGTTCCCGAAGCCTAAGGTCGTTATCAGCAGGTGCATCGAGTTCGACAACTGCAGGTACAACGGCCAGATGATCGCAAGCGACTTCGCAAAGAGCCTCGTCCCCTACGTCGATTTTCTGCCGGTCTGCCCCGAGGTGGAGATCGGCCTCGGCGTCCCTCGAGGATCGCTCAGACTAGTCTCTTCTGCCGAGGGGGGAGAGATGGAGACAAGGCTCGTCCAGCCAGCGACGGGCCGGGACGTCACATCTGAGATGCAGAGCTTCGCCGCATCGTTTCTTGACTCCCTCGGCGAGGTGGACGGCTTCATCCTCAAGGCGGGCTCCCCGTCCTGCGGCATCAAGAACACTAAGGTCTACCCCACCGCCGGAAAATCGGCGGCCCTCTCTCGGAGCGAGGCGGGGATCTTCGGCCGCGCCGTCCTGGCCCGCCATTCGGACCTGGCGGTGGAGGACGAAGGAAGGCTGAGAAACCCTCGGGTCAAAGAGCACTTCCTCACCAAGCTCTTCACCCTGGCAAGCTTCCGGGAGGTCGAGAGGTTGGGATCGATGGGAGAGCTGGTCGGTTTCCAGGCCAAAAACAAGATGCTGCTAATGGCCTACCACCAGACAGAGCAGAGGGCCCTCGGGGAGATCGCCGCAAACCACGACCATCGGCCCTTCGACGAGGTGGCCCGCGAGTACCGGGCCCACCTCCGGCGTGCGATGTGCCGGGCCCCGAGGTACACCTCCAACATAAATGTCCTGATGCACATCCTCGGATACTTCAAAGATCGGCTCTCATCCGCCGAGAAGGCGATGTTTCTGGAGAACATCCAGAGGTACAGAGACGGCAAGGTCACCATCTGCCCCAACACCACCCTCCTGAAGTCCTGGATAGCAAGGTTCGAGGACGACTACCTCATGGGCCAGACCTTCTTTGAGCCCTACCCCCAAGACCTGATCGTGGTCGATCCGGTCGTCTCCCACAAGGGGAGGGACCTCTGGAAATAGAAGAACGGAAAGATACAACGGGGAAAGGGACGTAAAAGAAAAGGAAAAGAAACGGAAATAAACAAGAAGAAAAGACGGCCTTCTAACCCTCCGCCATCCTCTGAGCCCTCTCCTTCTCTGCCACCAGGACGTTCTCGTTCAGCACCTCGCAGGCCTTCTCGTCCCTCCACCAGGCCATCCTATCCTCGCCGAGGGCGTCTGAAGCTTCGTAGATGTCCCCAAACTCCTGGTCATAGACGGTGTACTCAGTGTTCAGAGGCACCATCGACTGGCCCCCGACCTTCGAGAAGGAGGGATCGATCTCGATGACCTCGCCCTTCTTGTTTCTCACCAGAAGCCAGATGTGGCCGTTGCCCTCGCCGCCGAACTCCTCGGCGTAGGCGAAGGACACATCAAATCCGTGACTCTTAAAGTACCACTCGTAAAATGCAGCCCTTTCGAAGACGTCGAGATCTTCTGCATAGCCTTTGATGGAGCTGGAGTACCGTATCACGTCATCAGGGTTTTGGACGTCGGCGGGCTTCAGCTCAAGATAATAGGGGTCGGGGATATCGCCTCCGCAGAAGTCGCCGCCGAGGGGGCCTTCCCGGCCCCCTTCGTCGCGGAGAAGGACGTACGTCCCGATGAGGATGATGACGGCCACGACCGCCAGGAACGCCCACTTCTTCGCCAGCTTTTTGCCCCCAAAATATTCGCTATTGCTTCAAATGTCCCGCTCCGCCAGGACCCTCCTCACCTCGGCCTCCACGAGCTTACGAATCTCCTCATCATCGACCTGGCGACCGCTGGCCCGGTGGGACTCGTGAATGCCGGGATCCCGGCTCGACCTCTCGAAGATGTTCCTCTCGTCGAGGAAGAAGGGCTTCTCCCCTTTCTCAATCCTGAGAAGCCCCTCCTTCAGACGCTCTTGGATCCCATCATCCCCATAGAAGTAATCCTCGATGGCCTTTCTCGTCAGCTCCGGCATACCTTGAGAAACCAGGCTGCTCTCGGGCTCGTCCATATAGTTCAGGGCCATCCTGATCACCCTGTGAAGGCGGTACTCGAGGTTTCCTTTCACCTCACATCCCCTCTCCTCGCCGTACGGGTTTCTGAGGAGGATCAGGATCTCGTCCCAGTGGTTCTCTCCGAGCTTCCTCCAGGGCTCTATCCTCTCTTCAGGAAGTCCAGTGTACCTCGCCACCGCCTTCACGATCTCGCCCTGTCCCATGAACCCCCTGGTGAAGACGTAAGCCATCTCAGCGTTTTTCGGATCGCACCCGAAGAGCTTTCCCTCAGACAGGGCTTTTTTGACCAGGTTCTCTTCGGGATCCTCTCGCCTCCTCTCCCGACAGTAGCAGGGAACCAGAATTGGTGGGCGGACCAGCCCCTCGATGAACTTCTCTCGCATAGCAAGGCTTGGGGGATCTTCCCCAGGATAATGGCGACCAGCTATGAAAGGCCTCATGGCCTGGTGAATGTAATCGTCAATGGCGGAATAGTCCTGGCCGAACTTCTCGACCATGATCTGGTTGTCGATCAGGATTACCCCGTCCACCCCGATTCCTACCTTTTTGGTCGTCAGGTCGTACAGGGAGATGGTGGCGCCGAGGTCCCTCTTCGCCTCCTTCGCCCTCTGCTGAGGGTCCACGCCCTCCTCGGTGAGCACCCCCAAGACGAAGACGGGATAGGCGGGCCTTTCCCCCCGTATGTACCTGGTTATAGGGTTGACGAAGCCCGTCCCAGTCCCTCCCCCGAGTGATACTATGAAGAGGATCCCGTCGCACATCTCAGATCCGCCGTTGTTGTCCTTCAAAGCTTCAAGAGTTGTGTAAGGCCGTATCCGATCCCAGGCGGCTCTGAGGATGGGGTTTTCCGACTCGTGCTCCGAGAGGGCGACACGTTTTACTTCCTCGTCGCTCTCGAAGATCTCGAAGACGGCCTTCAGAAACTCGGCCTGCCTCATGAACCCCTGCTTCTTGACATCGTACCCGTAGCGGTCAACGATCAGCTTCGAGGTCTTGGACTCGGGGCCGATGACATCATGAGGTATGAAATAGCCGGGATAGCGCCCGCCCTCCAGGGAACCGAAAAAGTTCTGGTTTTCAGTCTCTTGGACGTCGGCCTCAAGCCATAACCCCTTCACCCCCCCAAAAGATACATGTTCACCCAGGGACTTCTTCAGCAGGGTCACATCCTGGTTTTTAAGGAAACGCTCTGCAAGATGTCCCCCACAACCTCCAATTCCGACTATACAAAGTCTCATCTCATCCCTCCCAGAGCCTCGACGTATATCGGCCACAATAACGCCAGCTCAGAGGCGAAGAGGGCGAGAAAGGCCGTAATTCTCGATGCCAGCTCCACCTGGGGAAATATCGTTCCTTGCTGGATGGATAGAACTATGGAGATCGCCAGCAACGGCAATGTGAGCATTATGGCGACCTTCGTCTTTCTCGAAAGCTCATAATAGCCATAAAGCTCCCTTGGAACAAAAGCTGCCGCCACAAGGGTCAAAACCAGAACCATAAGCCCAAAAGTGGCAAACCCTAAGGGACCTGAAGATAGTGTGGGAACCTGGTAGTAGTTGTGCCGGGGAAATATCTCGGGCGTAAGGAAGTAGAAGTAGGCGAAGGCGGCAAAGAGGAGCATCCAAGCGGTTATGGCCGCAGCGTTGAAGTTTGAACCCTGGCGGGCGAACATCTCCTCCCGAAGTTCCTCCCCAGATATCTCGCCGCCGTTGGTGGTGGCCGCCACCCTCCTGTAGGTCCTCTCCATGTTCAGCCTGTGGAGTGCCGCTCCCAGGGCCAAAATCAGAATGAAGAGCCCCAGACCCAAAAGGCCGTTGGAAGAGACGCTGGCAAGGGCGTTCGATAACCCTTCGGGCACCAGGCTTGACGATATATCGGCAGCCTGGACGCCGGCCACCGTTTCGTTCAGGCCGCTCATCGATAAAGCCTCCTTTCAATCACGATCCCACCGGCCAGCGCCGCAGTCAGAACGATCAGGATGTTTGCGACCGTCACCATCGAGTATATCGGATACTCGACGATCCTCTGGTTTATCCTTTCTCCCGACAAGCTGCTGGTATCTTCTCTGGAGTTTTGGTCCGTTGCCGAGTACTTAAAGTAATAGCTGAAGCTCTGGTTGGCGTCGGAGACGTCGAAGGGCTTGACGTCGAAGAGGACGTCCTGTGCCTCCTCGGAGGCGTTTATTATCCTTGTATCCTGATACTTGTTGGGATGAGACGGCGTGCTGGTGTAGAGGTCTATTCTGAGGTTGTTTATCTCCGGGTTTTTCACCTTGAGGCTGAACCTGTAGTTCTGCCACCAGTATCGGTTTTCGTCTGCGGGCTCTGCATCAGGGCTCGAGACGAATATCTTGGGGCTCGGCAAAAGGCTGGGTCCGGAAAGTATCTCCGTCCTGTTGGCGTTGAGGCCATCGCCGTAGGTGAAGAAGTACGAGAAGTTCTTTCCAGCATCGTTCTCCCCGAAAAAGCCGTACTCGCTGGCGACGAAGGTGACGTTCGATCCGGACTTGACGTCTTGGGTCTCGTTCCTAACCTCTCTATTCTGGCCGTCGAGGACGTGGAGGGTCACGTTTACCATATCCCCGTCGGTGTCGACGAACCTTGCTTCGTACCGGATCGGATCGTTGTACCTGGCTCTGGACGGCTCGACCCTGATGCTGCCCTCGTATACTTCGGGAGGGCTGTTGACCAGGTCCAGCTCGAGGGCGCTGTAATAATCATCCATCTGGTAGGGCTTCCCGTACATGGTGTCGGTGTAGTAGGTGCTGTGCATATCGTTGAACCATATGCGGAAGGTCGCGTTCCCCACAGCCTTCGAATCGACGAAGGGCGTTATGCCAGACCAATCCCTGGTGGTGACGTTGTTCTTTTCGGAGTACTCGTTGGCGAGGATCACCCTCTGAGATCCAACCCTGGAGAAGTTCTCCTGGCCAGGACCTTTCGCCTCCAGCCACAGGTAGACATCAGAACGGACCTCGATAGGGTTGTCGTTTTTCACCAAGGCGTATATATCCAGCTTGTCGTTGCGAGTGATCTCGAGTTTCTCCGTGGAGTTGGGGTACCATATCAGGACTGTGGGAGCTGTGTAGTCTTTTGGGGGGACGAAGGGTATGTGGAGCAGTTTCTTGAGGTACTCGAACTCGTCGGGATCTTCCTGCTTCCACTTCTCCAGGTTCCCGATCAGATCTTCCAGATCCAGCTTGACGATCTTCTTGCCACCGCTCGTGCTGCTGCTGGATTCACCACCGCTACTGCCTCCGCTCGATGAGGGAGCCGATTTGGGCGGTGAGGGACTCACCCCAGCAGACTGGGCCGCCAGGGGGAGGAGCAGAAAAACTATGATGAGACACGCTGCGAATCTCTTCATATTAACTCCTGACAGGCACGAAGTCTACCTCCAGACGATACGGATACCCTTCCCACTCCAGCCTCTTCCACTCGGCGGCGTCTGAGACGTATACCTTGGGATCTTTTGCGAGAGTCCATGCGGTCCGGTCCATGGTGGAGACCAGATCGACGGAAAGGGTGCTCAGGGATGAACGCACCTCCACACCATAAGTATAGACGTACTCGCCCCGCGCGTTGTCGTAAGTCACATTCCACGTCTTGTTTCTGAAGTTGGCCACAATATTTGGACCGTTGAACCCGTCCTCGCCGTCCAGGAACCTGCTCCCTGAGACGAACCTGAACCTCGACTCGCCAAGGAAGGGCTCGGCGAAGGGTAGCTCATCAATCGTGAAGTTCAGAGAACCCTCTGATAAGTCGTAGCTTTGGGGTTTGCCGGCCTCGACCCAGGTCTTGCGGACGGGATCGTGAACTTCCAGCTTCACCACCACAGGTTCGGAGCTCTCGACGGAGTCTATCTCCACCGTATAGACGTAAGGCGTTCGAACCAGCCTCTCTCCAGTCTGGTGGAAGCCCGCATCCCAGGACCCAAGAGAGCCGTTGCTGGGTGAAACTCTCCCCGTGATCGACTCCTTGACTAGGTTTGGCCCCTGATAAACCGTGGGGGGTGATGCGACGCGTATGAACCTGTAGCTGACGTTGCCGGCGACGTCATCGCCGAAAGATACGTCTCTCCAGCTGATGCGAGGGTCGCCGTTGTAGGTGGCTATCCCCTGAGACCTCCAGAGAGAAGAGCCCGGCTCGCTCGTCTGAAGCTCGATATCGCAGACGGGAAGGGCGGTGGCGACGTCCACAGAGTAGGTATAGAGAGCAACGGTGCTGCCCCTGTTCGGAGATACGGAGGCGTTCTCGTACTTTATGAGGACGATCTCGGGCCCCAGGAAGACGTTACCCTTCTCCTCGCGACTGGTGCCCAGGGGGCTCTCGGATCCGGGGTAGTAGAAGCTGAAGTAGTACGATGAGGTTCCCTCTGAGCCGATCGTCTCGCTGGGCATGACCCCCGTCCATTCAATCCTCTGCCAACGGGTGGCGTTGCCGTACCTTTTTTTCTCGACGAGCTTGAACCGATTTTGATCTATGTCCCAGACGTTCAGACCGACGTCCAGATTCTTTGAACCCTTGAAATCGAGGGCGTAGGTGAAGGGCGTACCCGAAAAGCCGTCCGCAGGGTCGACGCTGGAGTTTCCATATTCATAATCCACCGGCCAAAAGGGTCCCTCAAAGGTCTCAGTCTGTTTCCGCCCGACAAAACGGTAGTGGGCTTTGATGAAGTCGAAGCCGAGGGAAATGTCGTCCCACCTCAAGGTCTGCCATGCGCCGATGTTGGTGTAGTTTTTGCTTCCGCAGTCTTTCCAAGGACCGATCGCCTCCGGAGCAGCCTGGAGGGTCAACACGTCCTCGGCGCTGGAGAAGACGTCAATCCGATAGCTGTAAAGGGTCTCGTTGGTCCCCATCCTCGGCGTGACCTCGGCGTTCTTGCAGACGGTGATCATTTTGATTAGGGATGGCTCACCGTCGTATCCCTCCAAGGTAACCGGATTTCCGACGAGAGGCGTGATCAACACCCTGTACCAGCCTTTCTCCCAGGCGCTGGTATCGTTCTCGTCGGTGGCCCATTTCCCGAAAGAGCCGCGGCTCATCTCCGGCGACCTAAAGTTGACGTCGAAGTTGACGTCTTGAGCTGAATGGGCTGTGAGGCTGATGTCAGATGTGTACTTTTTTGAGGCAGTATAATCGGTGTAGTCGGGTCCCACCTCCATCTCCACCACGTAGCGCATGGGGCAGGTCATCCCATTTGTCAGGTGAACTTTATAGACGATGGGCTGGTTGACGTTGAAAGGCATCTTCGCAGTACCGACCTGCTGGAAGCTCATCGAGGCCTCCGTCTGGCCCAGAGCCGGAGTCAGAATTAATGTGGCCACGACAAATACGATTATTATGCATCTCGGAGATCTCAAGCTTTCACGTCCCACTCGGTTTCTGAGATTAATTCTGCGATATTATTTCGGAAATTATCTTTGAGGCTATAAGGGATGTCTCTATTAAATGTTAACGGATGAACTAATGAGCTGCTGCCGCCAAAAGAAAAATGTTGACGCGGTCCTCACGCGTCGATCGCCTTGCTTGCAGCCTCGACTCCGGCTCCAAGGCTGGATATCACGCCCTCCTTCTCCAAGACCAGCTCCAGGGTCTGGATAGTCCTAAGAACGTCAGCCTCGGTGCAGGCGCCCATGGTGCCGATCCTGAATATCTTGCCCTTCAGCTCTGACTGGCCACCGGAGACGACGACGCCTCGCTTGCGCATTCCTCCGCGAAGCTGGCCATCGGTGATGCCGTTTGGCATCTTCATGGCGGTGACGGTGTTGGAGTAGGTGGAGTGCTCGTTCACCTGGGGGAATAGATCGATCTCAAGGGCACCGGCTGCTTCTCTCACCCCTTTGGCGAGCCTGGCCGTTCGAGCCCGCCTCTCCGAGAAGCCCTCCTCCGCGGCCATGGTAAGCGCCTCCTGGAGGGCGTAGAAGAGGGAGACCGCCGGGGTGTAAGGCGTCTGGTTCTTTTTCGCCTTATCGAGGTGGGCCTTGAGGTCGGTGTAGTAGCCGCCCTTGCCTTTCTCCAGCATCTCTTCTGCCCTCTTGCTCACGGTCACCATGGCGAGGCCCGGAGGGACTGCAAGACATTTCTGAGATCCTGTGATGGCGATGTCGATGCCCCACTCGTCGGTGAGAAACTCGTTTCCTCCGACGGAGGATATACCGTCGACGATGAATATGGCGTCGTATTTGCGAGCGAGCTTTCCAACTTCCTTGGCGGGGTTGACAATCCCTACAGAGGTCTCGTTGTGGACCATGGCTATGGCTTTTGCGCCCTCTTCAAGGGCCGCCTCTATCCGGTCCAGGTCGAAGGGCGTTCCCCAGGCGAAGTCAAGAGGGACGGCGGTACCGTATCGGTCGCCGAGCTCCGTGAACCTCTCGCCGAACTTGCCGTTGGTCGCGGTGACTATCTTGTCCTCTTTTCCGATGATGCCGCCCACGGCCGCCTCCATGCCGGCAGTTCCGCTTCCGCTGAGGACCACGGCGTCGTTCTTCGTATCGAAAAGCTCCTTTAGGCGCGACCTGCAGTCCTCGTAGATAGTCTCGAAGTCGGCGCTTCTGTGGCTGATCATGGGCTTTGACATGGCCCGGAGCACCCTTTGGGGTACCTTGACCGGCCCTGGAATCATGAGAAGTGTGTCCTCGATATCCAAATGAGATCCCTCGTTTCTTACAACCACGGGGAGTCTATATAAAACTAGCTTTTATCCGTTCAGCGGTCTTCCAGCTGTGCCTTGCAAAGGGCGGAAGATCGCCGTGCTCTTTCACCCAGTTTTCGAGGAACTGGACTGTGGCCGGGTCTGAGGAGTAGCCGCTCCCGATCTTTAGGCCCAACGACTTCTCGATCTCTCTCACCGACCTGTCCCTCGTCACCTTGGCGAGGATTGAGGCCGCGGCCACAACCAAGTGGTTTTTGTCCGCCCGATGCTCGGCGACGACCTCCATCTCCGTCCCGCTCCCCACTTTCACCCTTCGGGCGAACCTGCCTGGGTTTACGTCGGCGGCGTCCAGGATCGCCCTGTCTGCCGAGAGCTTCTCCACCACTTTCGAGAAGCTTTTGACCATGATCTCGTTCATCGTCATCAGCTGGCGGAGCTCGTCGATCACCTCTGGCCGAACCTCCAGGACGTATTTGTCCTGAGCTATATTCTCGATCTTGGGAGCGAGCTGCTCCCTCCTCGCTGGCGTGAGGAGCTTGGAATCCTTCACCCCCAAGGCTGCCAGGTCAAAGAGCTGGTCTTCGTCGATGACCACGCCGGCCACGAACATCGAGCCGATCACGGGCCCTTTTCCCGCCTCGTCGGCGCCCAAAAGTCGCATCGCTCATCTGGTGAGGACTTGTGGTATTTGAATCGATCGAAATAATGAAGGGCGAAGGAGAACCGAGACTTCCTATTCAGGTCCCGGAATCTGCGGACCTGAGATTGCCCTCCGCCACACGGGTGATATCGGCCATAACCGGTTTGAGCTCTTCGGAGCTGAAAGCTGTGACGTAGTAAAACTCGCCGCCAGCCCCATTCGAAATCTTCGTGAGATTCGAGTACTGCTTTTGGGTGGCGTTGAAGCTAGAGTTGATCCCGATCCCTATTGTGAATATTCTGTATCCCGATTCGTTCGCCTCGGAGATGTAATCGCCCAGCCTCTCTCCCGGCTCGAACTCACTGAACCCCGTCAGGAAGACGATTATCTTCTCAGAAGCCGCGGATTCGGCGGCGTGATCGCGAAGCACCGCGAGAGAGCCGTTTAGGCCCTGGTCGTACTCCGTTAAATCCGTCTCGATGCACATTCCGGATAGGTTACCCAGGATCTCAGCGAGACGGTCTTCGCTCCCCTCCAGGGGGGCGGGCCCAAAGATTATCTCGCTCTCGTGATCCCAGCTCACGATCGAGACGTTGGCGTTATCGAAGTGGGACAATCCCGTGACTATCTCGGCGCCCTCGTTTTTAGCCATGCGGTAGTACTTTTTCATGCTGCCGGAGGTGTCGAGGGCGAAGACGAGGTAAGTGCCATTGTTTGATAGGTTAATAGTAACGGAACCGCTCGCTAAGACGTTGTTGCCGTGCTCAGGCTTTCCTTCAACCTCGACGAAGTTCGTCAGGTTGCCGAACTTAGAACCGTCGATGTGGGCTACTAGCTCGATGTAAGTCGAGTTGCTAGCGTTAAGCGGTCCCAGGTTCCACGTGACGTTCTGGCTCACATTGTTGCCTGACCTGTTGTCTGAGACGTAATCGAGACCCTCGGGCAGAGTGTCTTTCACTTCGACATCGACGAAGTCGACTTCGCCGGTGTTCGTGACGTTGATCGTGAAGGTGACGTTGGTCGAAGGAGATCCCTTCTTTGGATCGGCCATCTTGTTGACCTCTATGCTGGCGTTCACAGCGGTCACGACCGCAGAACTGGAATTGGTGACGTTATATCCCGTTGGAGGCACTCCGGTGACGTTGACGTCGTTCGTCAGGTTGCCGAACTTCGAGCCGTCGATGTGGGCTACAAGCTCGATGTAGGTCGAGTTGCTCGCGTTAAGCGGTCCCAGGTTCCACGTAACGTTCTGGCTCTCATTTAAGCCTGACCTATTGTCCGAGACGTAACTGAGACCCTCGGGCAAAGTGTCTTTTACTTCAACCTCGACGAAATCGACTTCGCCGGTGTTCGTGACGTTAATCGTGAAGGTGACGTTGGTCGAAGGAGATCCTTCCTTCGGATAAGCTGTCTTGTTGATCTCTATGCTGGCGTTTTTAGCGGTCACGACCGCAGAACCGGAATTGGTGACGCTATATCCCGTTGGAGGCACTCCGGTGACGGTGACGTCGTTCGTCAGGTTGCCGAACTTCGAGCCGTCGATGTGGGCTACAAGCTCGATGTAGGTCGAGTTGCTCGCGTTAAGCGGTCCCAGGTTCCACGTAACGTTCTGGCTCTCATTTAAGCCTGACCTATTGTCCGAGACGTAACTGAGACCCTCGGGCAAAGTGTCTTTTACTTCGACATCGGCGAAGTCAACTTCGCCGGTGTTTGTGACGTTGATCGCGAACGAGATCTGAGTCGAAGGTGCACCTGAACTCAGGTTGGCGGTCTTATTGACTTCTATGCTGGCGTTCACGGCGTTCACGACAACAGAACTGGAACTGGTGACGTTATATCCCGTCGGAGGAATTCCAGTGACGTTGACGTTGTTCGTCAGGTTGCCGAACTTCGAGCCGTCGATGTGGGCTACAAGCTCGATGTAGGTCGAGTTGCTCGCGTTAAGCGGTCCCAGGTTCCACGTAACGTTCTGGCTCACATTGTTGCCTGACCTGTTGTCTGAGACGTAATCGAGACCCTCGGGCAGAGTGTCTTTCACTTCGACATCGACGAAGTCGACTTCGCCGGTGTTCGTGACGTTGATCGTGAAGGTGACGTTGGTCGAAGGAGATCCCTTCTTTGGATCGGCCATCTTGTTGACCTCTATGCTGGCGTTCACAGCAGTCACGACTGCAGAACTGGAATTGGTGACGTTATATCCCGTTGGAGGCACTCCGGTGACGGTGATGTTGTTCGTCAGGTTGCCGAATTTCAAGCCGTCGATGTGGGCTACTAGCTCGATGCAAGTCGAGTTGCTAGCGTTAAGCGGTCCCAGGTTCCACGTGACGTTCTGGCTCACATTGTTGCCTGACCTGTTGTCTGAGACGTAATCGAGACCCTCGGGCAGAGTGTCTTTCACTTCGACATCGACGAAGTCGACTTCGCCGGTGTTCGTGACGTTGATCGTGAACGAGATCTGAGTCGAAGGTGCACCTGAACTCTGGTTGGCGGTCTTGTTGACTTCTATGCCTTGTCTGATAACGCGCACTGTCGCGGTATCTACATCGGTTACGTTATCACACAACCATGTTCCATCGAGTTCAACGGTTCCTTCGGCTTTAATACTATTCACTAGGATACCAGGAGCCGAGTCGTTAATGCGAGCTTCCAACAATAACGTCTCTGAATCATTTGGTTTCATCAAACCCAGGCACCACCTCCCATCCATCTCGACGTTCTCGGCGTATTCGAGGCCAGACGGTAGCGTATCTATGACGACGACCGATCTCAAATTTGAGTTGCCTTTGTTCGTTACATTTATTGTAAAGCTGACCGGAGAGCCTGGAGGCACCGAAACGAATTTAGGAGTTATGTTTATATCTATATTCCAGTAGTAATAAGTACCATTGGTCTCCTTAGATATTAGCTCGAGATTTTTTAGATTATCTTGATTATCTCCAAAACCAATTGTATCAATCTTTATACCGTTGTTTTTTGCCCTGGTGACAGCGGATATATTATCTGTAATATTGCCATTAGAGAAAAATACAAAATGTTTTTCTGGACCCTTGCCTTTATCAAATGTCATTATCACTCCGTCGCTAAGAAATAAAGCAAAATTTGTTATGCTTGTAGTTGGATTATAACAAATATACGATTCTTGTTCACTTAAGTTACGTATTATATCACTAAAGTTTTTTGTTAAAAGTGTTGAATTGTTGACTACACCGTATCTATAAGGTTCGGAACCTCCAACTAATGTGTCTGAATTCTCTCTGGGAATCAACAAAGCAAACCAATTAGTACCACTAGTGTTGTTGTTAAACTTATTACTCAAGAAGCATTTCGCCCTCTCTATACGAGTGCACCCTGGATCCGACATATTCATGCTAACCGAATTATCTATCGCAATTATTATCCTCTGATCATCGGGATAGTCTGACTCCCCATTCACACCATTAGCCATCAGCATGACGAAAACGAGTGCCGCCCCGATCGCCACCAGATACTTCAGCCTCATGCTATCTCTCCCATCTTCACGTCGCCGCTCTCAGTCCGCATGTTGATAACGTTGATCCCGGCGGCATCGCCGCCCGTCGGCCGTATATCAATCCCCCCAGCCCCGGTGGCGGTGGCGCCGATCCCGTCTGGAGGAAGGGCGCCCTTAACGGCGGTGAGGATGATCAGGCTTCTCGCCTCCCCAGGCCTCACGCCGCCGGCGGTCCAGGTGAGGGTGAAGGTACCGTCAGGGTTCTTCGCCACATCGACGTCGGCGCCGGATGGGACCGTCTCCTTCACCACCATGTCGGCGGGGAGGGTCTCGGTGACAACGACGTCCTTGGGGGCGGCCCTGCTCGAAGCGTGGGCCTTAACGCTTCGCAGAACTTCCCTCAGCTCATCAGAGCCGAGCCCGCTGATGGGATAGAACTGGCCGCCGGTGAGGCTGGCCAGCCTGCTGAGGTTGTCGTACATGAGTGGCGACTCGATCTCGTCAATCTCGATGCCAACGGTGTATATCGCGTAACCTCTCCGTTTCAGCTCGGTTGCGCTTTCATTCAATTTATCGCCAGGCCGGAACTCGTCGGGCCCGGTGATAAATAGAACGATCTTTCCGTCTCCGTTGAGAATATCCCCGAACCCGTCGTCGACTTCCAGGGCCCCTTGGAGCCCCGCCGAGTAAACTGTCTGGTCGGTCTCGTCGCATAATCCAGATAGGTTCGCGAGGGCGGCGAGGACCTCCGCCCCGCTCTCCCCCAGGGGCCGCGGCGGGACCATCAGCCGATCCGCGCCCTCGCCGTCGTCCTCGTCCCAGCCGATGATCGAGACATTGCCATAGTTCGCCTCCGCAAAGGCTGAAAAGTTCTCCTCGCCCATCCCCTCGTAGGGGAGCCTCATGCTGCCGGAGACGTCGAAGGCGAAGACGGCGTCGATCGCCGCCTCGGGCCTTTGTATGGTCAGGTTGATAACGCCGACGGTCTCGCCGGTCCCGTTCCAGAAGGGGGTCGAGCCGAAGATGGTGGTCTGAGCGATGTTTATGTTGTTAACCTTCGACCTGTTATCGGCCACGACTTCGGCGCATTCAGAGCAGGCGGGGTCCACGCATACGCAGACGATCTTCTCGCAGGGCTGGCCATTGGGGCCGGTGGGGGTGCTGTAGTTATTGCAAATGGATTTATTAATGTAGGTGTTATTCAAATTGAGATTAATATCTCCGTAATTTATAAAGCTCATATTAACACAGCCGCCCTCCGGGCACGGAGTTATATATAAGCTAACACTATCGTTACCTGTGATGTTACTCCCATTAGGCAGTGTTCCAGTGACTTCAGCTATATTTGTTACAGTTCCGAACTGCGAGCCATCTATCTTGGCGATGAATTCGACAAAATTTGACTCTGAAACATTCAGCCGACCAAGATTCCAAGTGATCATGTTACCATAGATGGTCCTGATTTGTTGGTTGTCCGAAACGAATTCAAGACCACCGGGCAGTTCATCGCATACGATTAAAGGATCTAGATCGGCGTCGGCGATGTTGGTTACTTTGATTCTGAAGCCGACATCGGTAGAGTTATCCTCTTTTGTAGGAATTATATACTTATCTACTACTAATCCGGGTACAAAAACTTCCTCCGTATCATTAGCGGATACGTTGCCGCCTTCAGGAGGTTTGCCTAGGACTTCGACTTTATTGGTCAGAGTACCGAATTTCGAGCCATCTACTTGGGCTACAAGCTCGACAAATTTTGACTTCGAGACTTTTAAGTCGCTTAGATTCCAACCTATAATGTTATCTTCGAAAGTCCTGGTTGTTTGGTCGTCTTTGACGTATTTGAGACCATAGGGCAGCTCGTCCCTCACAATTAACGGATCGAGATCTACGTCGCCGGTGTTGGTGACGTTGATCATAAAGGTTATTTTTGTTGAAGGGGACCCTATTTTAGGTGTGGCAGTCTTGTTGACGTCTATGCTGGTATTTATCACCAATAGGACTCGTTCTTCGATGGCAAGATCTCTGAAAGTTCCGCTGTACATTGTATAATTCACGACGGACCCAGGATTTTTTCCGAGTATAAACCTGCCCGTCTTTTCTGAGGTTACCCCGAATGTTTTATACCATGGATCTCCTCCTATGAATATGTCTCCAGCGTTCCAAATGAAGACCTTATTGGGACCCTCGATGCTGTAATGTGGGATCGAGTAAATGAGATCTTTTGGAGCCAAATATCTCACAATCACGTTCTTGCCAGCAAGCTTCGTTATATTCTCATATATATCGCAGAAAAGACCCTCAATACTGAGATTATCGGAATGGTTATATCGCCCCCCGGTAAAATCTGACATATTTTTAAGGATCGTTTCGCCTTCAGAGCCGTTTTGCATGAACCCTATCGTCCAAATTTCGATGCGTTCTTTCTTTGCTCGAACCACCGGAGATTTTGGCTCTGTTGGGTCTGTATACGGCTTGGGATAAGAGGATGGCATTTCAGGCTTGCCATCTGAAAGGAATATTATGCATTTTCGAACATGTTCATTGTCATTATCCAATAATTTGATCGATTCATTTAAAGAAAGATCGAAATAGGTGCCATTTTTGGGATCAATATCACGCATGCTATAAATAGTATTATTTATATGAGCAAAATCATTAGTTAAATTTTCCAATTTAATTATTTCGTCGTTCCAGAAGACTAACCCGATTTTATCTCTGCTGGAATTCGCTTCTCCCACAAAACTCATTGCTGCATTAAGAATTTTTTTTCCAGGATCGGAGTTATTCATTGTGCCCGAATAATCTATTGCCAGAATCACCTCTACCGGAATGGGATCGCCTACACCATCTATAGCCAGGGTTACATCGCTTTCGTAAGGCACCCTTCCAGATCCTAGGGTCCAAATTATATTCGGTTCTAGATAGTGAGTTGCATTTATATTGTTCGTCGAATTAATATCAGACGCAGCAGGATACGCAAATCCAAGTGTCATAAAAAACAACACCGAGAGTATCAAAGAATATCTAGCTACCATGTTACCTCCTTAAGTAGATCCTACAAGATTCATTATGACCGTATCTATTGACCATTTATTTATAAAGTTTTGTATAGGGCACCGCATTACTTCTATCTCCCAAGTATATGTTGAATCCTCTACACTCGAAGTATCAAGTTTTGTATACATTTTTGGGCTATATGGAGTCGAATATTCAACCGGTCTCTTCATATCCGATATCAACCGTTTTGGAGCTGTTATCATTTTCGAGAAAAACTGTATCATTCTCTGGAGTTGTTCTATCATACCTATACGCCATATCTATGGTTGAACTTTTATAAATATCCACAACAAAACGGTATCTTCCAGCAAATAAATTTCCAAAATGGTAGTATCCAATATCGTTTGTGGTCACATCCCTGCGGGCTTCAAACCAATTGCCACTAATATTGTTGTACATTTGAAGTTTAACATCAGCTTGATCGATTCCAAAGAGATTTATATCCTCGTCCAGAATTTTGTTAACATTCCCATCAATCCAAACATGTCCGCTGATCGTCCCATTTCCTAAGAATCCAAAGTCTACAGAATTATCGATGCTATTGTTGTAGGGTATGTGAATGCCAGCTGAAACATTGCCATCACGAAGCTCAAAATTTATCTCGTTGGATTCATATGACTGAGTGGAGTTAAGAAACAAGATGAAATATAATAGATATATTTTAATCAATACACATCTATTGCGGATCAATTAATTTCCACTCTCCAGAAAATAAAATTTATTGTTGAGGTTCATGACGACATCCCTATCATGTAAAGGTTGGGAGCTTGCCCAACCTATCATGTACATTCAATCCTGACATCCTCGTACGAGTCTTCACCACGATACCTTCACTCAAGCTGGTCAAGATCCATCACTGTCTTTGGTATCATCGTCTCCTTGATTCAGCAGCGTGGGCGTGTAGTTCGCCGAGGGTGGCACCACTGTCACATTGTAATTGCCAGCACATAGACCCTCAAACAAATAAATACCACTTTCGTTAGTTGTAACAGGGCCACGTATTATATTTCCGTTGGCATCAAGAAGAGTTACTACAGCGCCACCAATTGGCGGCTCACCTTCATCTTGAATTCCATCTCCATCGAGGTCCTTCCAAACGAAGTCGCCGATCGCGCCTTCACAAACTATGAAACCAAAATCTATGGTCATGTTGACATGACTATTATTAATAAGAATTGCGGGAGCCATAACAGGCTGCTGTGAAAATGCAGTCTCTGCACTGAAGCAGAGCACCGCCGCAGCCAATACGAGATAAACGCGCCTCATATCCTTCCTCCTAGTCCCTCGCATCCAGATTGGATTTTCATTAACCTGTCCTTGTTGATAACCTTTGCGTTGTTGTCAAATAATCTTCGATTCATGGATAGACCTCTCTCCAAAATAGCTTACTAGACCATCCGCCGAACGATCGGATCACCCACATTCACAAGAACGCTGTCGCTATCTACGGAATCATTGTCGCCCATGTTCGGCTCCGTCGGCCACCATTGAGCTTCATTCTTCAGTTCTGGGAGGGTCGACATATCCACATATACTTGGTAATAGCCTGAGGGCAACCCCTCAAAATGGTAGCTGCCATTTTCATTAGTTGTGTTATTCCCTATCAGATGGCGGTTTTCGTCGAAGAGATACACCTCCACACCTGGAATTCCCCGCCCCCCCTCGTCCTGAATCCCATTCGCGTTCACGTCCCACCAGACAAAATCTCCGATCACCCCGGCGCGAGGCGGAACGACCACATACCCAAAAAGCCGCGGCAGGTCGGACGGGACCGACGTATCGAAGTAGACCCTATCCGAGACATCGTAGATGGGGACGCTGAGCTGATCGCTGAAGACGTTTCCGTTGGCGTTGTAGAACCGAACCTGGCCGCGGGCGGCGGGCGACCAGAGGGCGAAGTCCGGACCGGGATGGAGGAGCCGGGCCGCAAGGCCCACGTCAGGATCCGAGCCTCGAACCATCGTTCCCGGGGGCAGCTTGTCTGCCCAGGTCAGCCTCACGTCGCCGGCAGCCAGCTCCGATATGGACGGTACCGCCTTGACGTAAACCGAGTCATTTGGGTCGTATTGGCCTATAACCCCCCCAAGATCTGCATAGACCAGCCTCGGATAGGGCGGAGCGAAAGGAGTAAGATTCAAATCGAGGTCTTCGTCGCCCGGACCTACCTTGGAGCCCGCGGGACCGAAGGACGAGTACGTGAGCCTCACGTCCGCAGGCTTGACGGGGCCCGGACCGACGTGGAGGTAGAGGGGGTCGTCTTCGTCGTAAAACCCCGGTGCCGTCCCGAGATCCAGGTACATTATGGTCACAGGCCACTGAACGAGCCCGGGGGCGGAGGTAAAGTCCTCGACGATCAGAACCTCCCCCGTAGTCGTCGAGCGGACCGCCGATCCGAACTCAAACTGCCCCGAGGCCAGGGTCGATGTCAAGAGCAGCTGGGAGAAGAGAACTCCAACCAGCAGAATCCCCCGCTTCCGACCCTTTTTCCTCAAGCCAAACCTCCTTCAGCATGTCCTGGCCAACCTGATCACAGGCCCCTGCCATCGACGACAAAGCATGACCATAAATAGCAGAAACCATGGAAAGTATCCGCAGCCGACCAACAGCTTACTCGCTCTTAACTTCCTGATGTAATCATAAATATAACTTTGTCTCACAAAAGATCGAGATATCAGCATCCCTATGGCCAAAGAATCGCGCTTCGTCTGCTTTTCAGATATGCCGGATTTGAAAATCAAGCTCTAGTTGAATATAGGATACTACTTGAAAACTCAGAAAAAAAGATGAGCGCCCGCTGGCGCTCTAATTGCTTATACGTATGGCGTTGGGCGTCAAGTAGCCGAAGTTCCTCGGGTACGCCGTGGGACTCGATACGTCGAAGTAGACCACGTCGGGCTCGTCATAGATCGGCGGGCTGGGCCAGGTGCCCATCAGAGCTCCAGGGTTGGTGTAGAGGTTTCCGTTGGCGTTGATGAACCTGATCACTCCTCTCGCCCCCGGCAGCCACATGTTGAAGCTGGGACCGGGATGCAAGGCGGAACAGGTGGCACCGTTATCCGGATCGAAGTCCAGGACCCTCGTACCCGGTAAGTCCACAGTCGAGTTCAACCTGACGTCACCGGTCCCGATCTCTCCGAGCGGTTTTACGGTCTTGATGTAAACCGGGTCGCTCAGATCGAACTGCCCGAAAATTGTGCCCTCATCCACGAATACTATCCGCGGAAGCCCGGGCGGAAAAGCCGTCAGCTTCTGGCTGAGGTCGACATCGCCCGGAACCACTTTAGATCCGGCGGGATAAGGTCCAAAGGCGGCAGGTGTAAGCCTTATGTCGTTGGGCCGGATGCTCGTGACCCCCGTCACCAAGGCATCTCCGATATGGAGATATATGACGTCGTTCTGGTCAAACAAGTTCACGTTCGGTCCCACGTCCCAGTACCCCATCTGCACCGGGGTCTGCTTCATCGTGCCGGCAGAGGCGAAGTCCTCGACGATCTTTCCGTCTTCAGGACTTGAGTTGGTCACCCTGTACCCGAACTGACCACTGGCCCCTCCAAGACAGAGCGTTAGGATCAGGGCCGCAAGAGTGCAAGCCCTCATCGACTTTTTCATGTCATCCTCCAGATATCTCAAGACATTGACAGCTCATCACGCAGAAAGCCGGACATTGTTCGGAACCACAAACCCGAAGGGGAACCCCCCCATCGCAACGCTGGGCAGAGATACGTCGATGTAGACGTTGTCGCTGTAGTCGTAAATCGGATCACCGTTTCCGTCTACGTTTCCGTTGGCGTTGTAGAACCTGAGAGTTGCCACCGGCGCCCCACCAGCTACCGGCACAATCATGGGAATCGCCGGCCCGTCGTTGTCAGGATGATAGTCCAGCACCTTCGTCCCTGGTGATAGGCCGCATACGGGGCCCAGCCGAACGTCTTTGGTGGCGGTCCTGGCCCCGAGGGCTGCTGGGGTCATAGCCAGGACGTATACCGGATCCTGGAAGTCGTAACCCTGACTGCCATAGAGGTCCGCGTAGTAAATGCCGGCCGCTTGGCCCGGCAAAACTACCAGAGGCTTGTCTATGTCGTTGTCTGAGGATGTGACTTTTGAGCCCGCAAGATACCCCAAATAATCGGTGAGCCTTATGTCGTTGGCATCGATGAGGCTGTTTCCCAAAACGTCGAGATAAATTGTGTCACCATCGTCATAGATCCCGGGATTCGCTCCAGTATCCCAGTATCCGAGATTCGGATTAAAGGGCGCTGGGAAATCCTCGAGAAGACGCCCCACATCGGCGTCTCCGGTCATCACCTTGGATCCGAACTGTCCCACAGCACCGTTTGAGCTCAGGGCCAAAATCAGTCCGATCAGCACACAAACCTTCGTCAATCCCTTCAAATTAACCCCCCTTCTTATTTCTAGGAACGGATTACAGTCTATCGTAATCTTATAAGTACTTTTTTGGGATTCAGGATGAGCGGCCCGAAATGACGCACCCGACCTTGAAACAGTGCACCCCCAATGAAAATCATCAATCATCAGTCATCGATCCCCTCGCCTTCAGCTTCCTCGAAAGGCGAGGGTTTCCGATGAAAGTTCAGATGGACATCCTGACGTCGTTTATCGTCGCCACGTAGAAGGGGTACTGAGTGTCCATGTAGACCACGTCACCTTTATCGTAGATGGCATATCCACCGTTGTTGACGTTCCCGTTGGTGTTGAAGAAACTGAGCATCCCTGGAAGGGTCGAGGTTAGAAGACCGTTATCCAGATCCGAGTCCGCAACCCTGCTTCCAGCGGTGTAGCCCTGATAGTTCGTTATCCTGATATCGTTCGAATTTATATGGCCTGGAACGACGTTCAGGTATATAGGGTCCACGAGGCTGTAAGCCCGATCGCCGTGTACATCCAAGAACCTGAGCTCTGCCCGAGGAGTCGTGCCAGTCCCGAACTTGCTCAACGGCTGTCCTATGTCGTTGTCGGCCTTGGCCACCTGAGATCCTGCTGGAAGCTCGCCAAAAGGCGTCAGGCGGACGTCGTTTTCGCTCACTTCATTATCAGTAGGATCTATGTTTATGTATACCGGGTCCTCGTGATCGAAGACGCCGACGATCCCTCCGTCCCAGAAGGCGAACTCAGGACCCATATAAAAAGGACTGAGGGCCCCCGACTCGTCTACATCGTTCCACATCACCTTTGATCCATACTGCATCTCGTCACCCGCCGAGGAGGCTGAAGTGGCGACCAGGGCCAGAATCAGCATCGTCAGAGCTGCCCTACCGAAAGGAAGATATCTCATCATGAGTCACCCCACATCAATTTTTTACTCCCCTTTATGTGAGATGTATCTTTCTCCGATATCACATATAAATATTGCTAAAATGATACGCACTATATTCGGTTCAGCAGCGGTCCATAAACTCCGAGAAGAACCAGATCCTTGACCAAAATGGTTGAAGCCGGCCGCCGAACCCCGGATCGTTCGCCGATCTCGGCCAAGTTTGATCAGATCTTACCCTCAAATATCCTCAGCTCCAAACTTCTGGTTTCACCACCCCGTCCCGGATTACCAGGTACCTGTACTCCTCGCAGGGAGTTTTGTTCCAGGAGCCGACGTTTGCAACTCGGTACTTGTTCCCCCCACCTTCCCTCTCGGTGGGAATGTGAGTGTGGCCGTAGATCAGAAACTCATCGGTCCCCATCCCCAGATAAACGGTTCTTGACCCGGATTTGGCGAGATTGTCTATGGTGAGGGCTGCATCGTGACGGCCGAAGAGCCTCTCATCCGGGCTTTTCATCATGGACTTCAGCGCTCCGCGCAGATCGGATGGGATCCTTCGGAGCTCGTCTATGGTCGACTTCGAGGTCTGGATCATGTCCCACAATTCGCTGGCCGCGTTGCCAGTGTCGTCACCCGCAAGACAGAGGTTCTCGGCAAAGCACTTGTACGAGGTCAGCGACTTGTAGTAGGGGTTGGCGAGAACCTCCAGCTGGTAGCCGTGAATGAAGAAGAACTTCTCACCCCCTTCCTGAAGCCTGACGGACTCTGCGACGTTCTCGAAGGGGAAGTGGTTGGACAGGTTCTCGTTGAGCTTCAGCATGTAGTAATCATGGTTGCCGACGACGTAATGCACCTTCACATCGCTCTTGAAGCTCGTGAGCACCGAGACCACATCTTCCATCTCCATCAGCGCTATTGCGAAGTCGCGCCTCCAAAAGTCGATCAGATCTCCCAAGATCACCAAATCTCCGCCATCGCTCAACAGGTTCTCCTTTACGTGGTTGAGAAACTCCAGAAACTCTCGGTCGTCTCTCTCAACTTTATCATCTTTTCGTTTTTCTGCCAGATGGACGTCAGATACGACAACGATCATACAGATCCCGCGAAATTGTAGGATTTATACATATTTAACTTTTCTGTACGGTCCAGACCTGCCGCAGTTGCCGGGAACGGCAAAAGAGGTCCGGGCACCACCGACGACGTCTTCTCTTGGGACGATCAGTACCCCCTTTCGCCGTTGGCCTCGACCTCGGTCGGATAGTCCATAGGCCGAGCCTGAACCCGAGGACGTCAGCCAGTCACACTCCCCTCGGGCCACCTTTTTGACCGCGTCCAAGGTCTCGTTCTGCCAGGTACAGCTGCTGTAAGTCTTGCGCAGGGTATACCTCGGGCCTTCGAGCTGCTCTGCGCACTGGATCATGTTGATCGAACCGCCGTTGAAGAACCTCTGCCAGTGGTCGGCGGATCCCATCTTCGACTTGACCATGGTGTAGGTCTCGTAGACTAGGCTCGCATAACCCCACCCCACGGGCTCAAACAGACGGATGACCGAACTTGACCCAGGTTTTCAGGGATCAAATCCGGCCTCTGAGCTCATCGTAGAGCTCTATGCTGCCGATCTCTCCGAGATCTCCTCCACTGTCCAGTTTGCATTTATTATTATACATCAAAATGCATAATTAAGTTTTCATATATTGGAAAAGTATATGCCAAAAGCATCCGCTCTATCGAAGGTGACGATGGCGACTGGGCCCAACATCATGGAGGGCTGCCCAAAAAAATCCAGGGCACTATCGGAGCGCTTCCTGGAATAGGTTGATCTATCGGGAGGCAAAAACTCGATCCCATGATTGACCTCTTCCTCAGGGTGCTGGAGTTCGCAGCTCCGATCCTGGCGATGATCGGCATCGGCCTCTTCGGCGCCGGCGTCCTGACGGAGATGGGGCTGATGGAGGGGCTCGCCCGCATCGCAAGGCCGATCTTCTCCTTCACCAGGCTTCCCGACGCCTGCGCCTCGGCCTTCGTCGTATCCCTGGGGTCGGCGGTGGCGGCCAACGGGATGGTGGCGAGGTTCAGAGACGAGGGCTGTCTCGATGAGAGAGAGGTGGTCCTCTGCGCCATCATGAACAGCATACCCGTCTACTTCAGGGAGCTATTCACCTACCAGATCCCCATCGTTCTTCCGGCCCTCGGTCTGGTGGTCGGGGGCTTTTACGCCCTCGTCTTCATCATCACGGCCCTCGTCAAGATATCGGTGGTGGTGATCCTGAGCAGGATCTTTCTCAAGAAGGGAAGCTGCCGGGTCCCAGAAGGCGGCCGTCAGGTGAGGGCGTCTCTCAGGGAGGCGGTTATCAGATCTTTCCGGCGGGAGAGGAGGCTCTTCTTCAAGATCGCCGTCATCTACATCACCATGACCTCGATCGTCTTCGCCCTCAGGGACCGGGGGGCCTTCGAGGCCTTCAGCGTCCTCCCCCTGGCGGAGATCTTCGGCATCCCGCCAGAGAGCATCGTCCCCCTGACGACCTACGTCGCGAGCCCCATCGTCGGGATATCCCTCCTCGGCCCGATGATCGCGAGCAACGGGATCTCCCCGATCCAGGCGATGATCGTCTTGATGCTGGGAAGCATGTTCATGCTCCCCATCTTCGCCGCAAGAAGCCTTCTTCCCCGTTACGTGGGGCTCTTCGGTCTGCGGCTGGGAGTCGGGATCGTCGTCTTCTCGACAGGGATGAGCGTCCTCGTCAGGCTCGCGATCCTCCTGGTCCTGCTGGCCTTCGGCCGGTGAAGCGCCTCGTCTCTTATCGCTATCGTTGACCCTTAGGCACGCCAACGATTTCACTCGCCCATGATCTGGACGACGACCCTCCGATACCGGGGCCGAGTGTCCAGGTCGAGAAAGACTATCTGCTGCCAGGTGCCAAGCAAGAGCTTTCCTTCGGAGAACGGCACGGTGAGGCTCGGGCCGATCACCGATGCCCGGACGTGGGAGTGGCCGTTGCCGTCGCCCCATCTCTTGTTGTGGGCGTACTCGATCTCCTGGGGGGCTATCCTCTCCAGGGCGTCTTTCATATCCTCCACGAGCCCCGGCTCGTACTCGATGGTGGTGACGGCCCCGGTGGCGCCGGAGACGAATATGACAACAACTCCCGCACGAAGCTCCGACCTCTCGACGGCGGCTGCCACCTTGGCGGTCAGGTCTGTCATCTCAGCGTTTCCTTTGGTCTGGAAGTCGATGTGTTCTGTCACGATCAAGGGGAGCACCTCCGGTTTGAAGACGCGATAAATGCGTCATAACATATTTTCGCGGTCGCCCTTGATCAAACTTTGCAGAGGAAAATAGAGAAGATGTACAAAACCAAAGACGATATCGTTTCATTTCACGAGATCCGACGCCCAAAGTTCACGAATAAACAAACAAACTTGAGCTATCCAAAAGTTATTTAACCAAATCAAAACAAGTCAGTTTTGTTTAAGACAATATAATTTGTTAAAGGTGTCCGGAGATGCTGAGAATCCCGTTGATATTCATCGCTCTGGCGCTCCTTTCAGCGCCATCCATCTCGCAAGTCGACGACTCTGGCCAGCTGATATCCATCACCGACGAGGCGGGAATAAAGGTCGATGTACCCCTCTGCCCCGAAAGGATCGTCTGCCTCACTCCCGCCGTGGCGGAGGTGATATACGCCCTCGGCGAGTCCGATCGGATGGTGGCCCTCTCTGAGGACTGCACCATGCCACCGGCCTTATTGGAGAAAGAGAGCATCGGAGAGTCGGGCCGCGAGGCGGACGTCGAGAAGATTCTGGAGCTGGACCCAGACCTGGTCATAGCAAAGACGGGAAGCCTCTTTCCGGAAGAGTGTGAGGAGCAGCTCATAAGCTGCGGAATTCCCGTTCTGAGGTACCGGGTGCTTCATATTGACACTCTGATGCCGATGATCGGTGATTTTGGCTCGATCTTGAAGAGGCGAGAAGAGGCCAGTGAAATGAGCGAATACATCGACGGGTACTACGACCTCGTCCTGAACAGGACCGCCGGAATTGCGGAGAACGAGAGAGCTGGGGTCTACTTCATGTCGATGGGCCACTTCGACTGGACCGCAAGCTCCGCATCCACGGTCCACCAGAGGATCGTCGAAGCTGGCGGAAAAAACATAGCAGAGGATCTGGAGGGAAAGGTTCCCCACGTGGATATGGAGTGGGTGATAGAGCAAAACCCCGAGGTTATCGTCTACTCGATGCCCGCATCCCAGTACGAGGGCGCAACCCCCACGCTCGAGGAAATGGAACAGAAGAGGGACGAGATCATGAGCCTTCCGGGCTTTGACCAGATCGAGGCCGTGAAGCGCGGGAAGGTTTACATTGTGGACATAAACATGGCCAGCGGCCTCGCGGAGGTGGTGAACATGCTCTACTACGCGCAATGGTTCCATCCCGACCTCTTCCTTGACGTGGACCCGAGGGCCGTCCACCTGGAGATTTATCAGAAGTACTTCGATATGGAGGGGGTCTTTCAGGTATATCCTGAAAGTGTGCAGCCCTGAAAGCGCATCTTATAACTAGCTGGCCTCAGAAAGACGGAGCCCATGGTCTCCGGTTTGATGCTGAAGGGCTGGGCTGAGGTTGATGGAAGGCGGCTCTCAGAATTTGAGGTTAAAGAGATCCTCAGAGAGGGTCCAAGGAGCGCCTCAAACTTTGGGGGTGAGTTCTTCCTATCCTGGGACGGTTGCTCTGCCCGGGACCATTTCGGGATTATCCCCGGCGACTGTCCAGCAGGAACCATCGTCTGCGACGGCGAGGTGGTCGGAGCCGTCGATCCCCAGCCGCCCGATCTCGGCCTCGCCGAGGCGATCGAGGTCGCCGTCCGACTTCGAAGCGACGAGGGGGTCGTCGCCCTCTCCGGCGGCGTCGACTCTGCCCTCGTGGCTGCCCTGGCCAGAAGGGAGTGCGTCGTGGTGGGGGTCGAGGGGTCTGGCGACCTGAAGCGGGCAAGGGAGGTTGCCGACGTTCTCGATCTACAGCTGAAGACGGCGACGATCGACCCCGGAAGAATCGAAGAGGCCCTCGCCGAGGTCCTGGCGGTCATCCCGAGGCAAAACCCCGTCGACGCCTCCATAGCCGCCACCCTTTTCTTTGTGGCGGAGTGGGCAGGCGATCACGGGTACGAGAGGATCCTAGCCGGCCAGGGGGCGGACGAGCTCTTCGGCGGCTACGCCCGATACCTGGAGACCGAGACCCTCGGCGATGACCTGGAAAGGGATTTTCGGGGCCTTGCAGTCCAGGCGGAGAGGGACCAGGCGGTGGCCGGCCTATTCGGCGCTTACTTTTCGCTACCCTACCTGGACGTCCGAGTGGTGAGGAAGGCCATAGCGATCCCCCCCGAGGAGAAGGTCAAAGACGGCGTTCGAAAAAGGCCGCTCCGGGAGGTGGCGGCTCGGCACATGCCGAAAGAGGTCGCCTATCGCGAGAAGAAGGCGATGCAGTACGGGTCAGGGGTGATGCGGGAGATGAAGAGGCTCGCGAGGAGGAAGGGCTTCGGGAAGGTCGGCGACTTTCTTGAGGAGATACGATGAAAGTGATGAAAGAGGATCCACCACATCCTTTTTCAACATAGAGGGCTTATTTCGGATAAAATAGGAAGGGGTCGGCGTTGTCTTCGATTCAGGAACTCAGGTCCGGAAGGTGCTTTCTCTCTAGCCTCGATCACGATGCTGAGATCGTGGCCTCCATCACGAATCTCGCCGAGAGGTTGGGGATCGAGGCTGGCGCCGTCGCCGCCATAGGGGCGCTGAAGAGGGCGGAGATCGGCTACTACGACCAGGGGGCCCACGAGTACAGAGCGATCGAGATCGACCGTCCGGTGGAGATATCAAGCCTCACTGGAAACATCTCCATCAGGGACGGGAAGCCCTTCCTCCACGCCCACGCGACCCTGGCGGACTTCGAGGGGAACGTCAAGGGAGGCCACCTATCGAGCGGGACGGTCTTCGCCGCCGAAGTGTACATCCAGGAGCTTGTTGGACGGCCTCCTGAAAGAAGGCATGATCCGACGACGGATCTATTTCTCTGGAGTGAAACCGATTGAAGACCGCCGATTACTTCGAGCTTCTGGAGTCGGGGCTGGCAGAAGCGATGGAGATCGCAGGCGAAGCCCGAAAGCAGGGGAAAGACCCGAGCCTCTCGGTGGAGGTCCCCACGGCCGTCGACCTCGCCGAACGGGTCGAAAAGCTGATCGGCATAGATGGGATCGCAAAGCGGGCCCGGGAGCTTGAGGCCGGGGGGATGAGCCGGGAGGAGGCGGCCCTCGCCATAGGCCTTGACTTCGCAGAGGGGAGGATCGGTAACTTCTCGACCAAGATAGAGGCGATCGACAGCGCCATCCGGACCTCCGTCGCCCTCCTCACCGAGGGGGTCGTGGCGGCTCCCATCGAGGGGATCGCCAAGGTCGATCTGGGCAAAAACGACGACGGGACCGAATACCTCAAGGTCTACTACGCCGGGCCCATTCGGAGCGCCGGGGGGACCGCTCAGGCCCTGAGCGTCCTCGTCGCCGACTACGTCCGGCGCGGGGTGGGGATCGCCCGGTACAAGCCGCGGCCCGAGGAGGTGGAGAGGTACGTCGAGGAGATCGGCCTCTATCGGCGGGTGGCGGGGCTCCAGTACGTTCCATCCGACCAGGAGATACGAACCCTCGTCCGAAACTGCCCCATCTGCATCGAGGGGGAGCCGACGGAGGAGGAGGAGGTCTCGGGGTATAGGGACCTTGAGAGGATCGAGACGAACCGGATCCGGGGAGGCGTCGCCCTCGTCTCGGCCGAGGGGATCGCCCTCAAAAGGCCGAAGCTTAAAAAGCACGTCTCAAAGCTTGCTATCGAGGGGTGGGACTGGCTCGACGAGCTGGCGAGCGGCGGAAAAAAAGACGGCGGTGCCTCCAGCGAGAAGTTCCTCCGAGATATCATCGCCGGAAGGCCTGTCTTCAGCCACCCCCACCGTCCAGGGGGGTTTCGGCTTAGGTACGGCAGGTCCCGGAACACCGGCCTTGCCGCTGCAGGGTTCAGCCCCGCGACGATGGTCATTTTGAAGGATTTTCTCGCCGCCGGAACCCAGGTTAAGGTGGAGCAGCCCGGAAAGGCGGCGGCGGTCTCGCCGGTGAGCAGCATCGAAGGGCCGACGGTGAGGCTCCTCGGCGGAGACCTCGTGAGGATCGACTCTCAGGAGGAGGCGGAGCGTCTCAAAAACGACGTCGTCAAGATCGTGGACGTCGGAGAGATTCTGATCAGCTTCGGCGATTTTCTCGAGAACAACAGGACCCTCGCCCCCGCATCCTACTCTTTTGAGTGGTGGGCGGCAGAGCTTGCCGAGGCGGGAGGCGACCCCGCGGGCCTTGAGGCGGTCGGGGCTGAGGAGGCGATCGAGATATCGCGGCGGTGGAACGTCCCCCTCCACCCGAGGTTCACCTACCTCTGGCACGACCTGTCCGTCGAAAAGTATCGGGATCTGAGAGAGACGGTCTCGTCGGAGGGGGTGCTTGAGGGCGGCTTCCTCCTCCTGCCGCTCTCGGCGATGGAGTCCCTGGAGACCCTCCTCGTCTTGCACAGAGTGAGGGACCAGAGGATAGAGGTCGACGATCCCCTGACCCTCCTCCTCTCTCTCGGGATCGAGCCCGAGGGGCTGAAGCAAAAGGAGCTTGAAGATGAGCCGGTACGCGGTGCGAAAGATGAAGGCGCAACAGGGACCGGGATAGAGGCGGAAGGCGATCCGGCGTTGAAGGTATCGGCGTCGGAGCCGAAGTCGGCCCTCGATCTCGTCAACCGCGTCGCCGGGATCAAGGTGATGGCGAGAGCCCCCACCAGGGTCGGGTCCAGGATGGGTCGGCCCGAAAAGTCCGATAAACGGGAGATGAGGCCCCCGCCCCACGTCCTCTTCCCGACGGGCGAGGCAGGAGGAAAAAGCCGGTCGGTGGGGGAGTGCGCCAAAAACCACGTCGGAAACGGAAGGCCCGGCATCATCGAGACATCTATCGGAAAGAGGGTCTGCCCCCACTGCGGAGCCGAGACCCACGAGTTTTTGTGCGAATGCGGCGGCCACACCCTCCCTCAGAGGCTCTGCCCCACCTGCCACCTGCCGGGAAAGGAGAAGTGTCCCAAATGCGGAAAGGCCACCACCGCCGCCGCGGCCATGAAGCTCGACGTGAAGGAGCTCTACTCCCGGGCGCTCACGCAGCTGAACGAGAGGGAGCCGGATCTTGTGAGGGGGGTTTTAGGCCTCACCTCCCGGGACAAGACGCCCGAGAGCCTGGAGAAGGGAATCCTCCGGGCGAAGCACGGCGTCTTCATCTTCAAGGACGGGACGGTCAGGTACGACCTGACCGATCTGCCCCTCACCCACTTCCGGCCGCGGGAGATCCACACCGACGTGAACCGGCTCCGGGACCTCGGCTACACCGAGGACATTTATGGCGAGCCCCTGACGAGCCCAGACCAGATCCTGGAGCTTCTGGTCCAGGACGTGATACTCTCCTTCGACGGCGGTGAGTACCTCCTGAAGGTGGCGAAGTTCGTCGACGAGGAACTGGAGAAGTTCTACGGCCTTGAAAGCTTCTACAACGCCGCGACTCCCCAGGATCTGATCGGTTCTCTTCTGGTGGGGCTTGCCCCCCACACATCGGCGGGGGTCTTGTGCAGGCTGATCGGCTACACCACAGCCTCAGCAGGGTACGGCCACCCCTTCTTCCATGCGGCGAAGAGGAGAAACTGTGACGGCGACGAGGACTGCGTGATGCTCCTTTTGGATTCCCTTCTCAACTTCTCGATGTCGTACCTGCCGGAGAAGCGCGGAGGCAAGATGGACGCGCCCCTCGTAATGACCACCAGGCTCGACCCGAAGGAGGTGGACGGCGAGGCCCACAACCTGGACCTTCCCTCGAGGTACCCCCTGGAGTTCTATCGGGCGACTTTGAGCGGGGCGTCGCCGAAGGAGGTGGAGGGTCTGATCGACGTCGTATCGAAGAGGCTCGGGACCGAAGCCCAGTATTGTGGGTTCAAATTCACCCACGACACCGACGACATCGCCTCCGGGCCGAAAAACAGCGCCTACAAGACCCTGGAGACGATGATCGATAAGATGGACGCCCAGCTATCCCTCGCAAGGTCGATCAGGGCCGTCGACGAGAGGGACGTGGCGACGAGGGTGATAAACTCCCACTTCCTACCCGATCTCATCGGAAACCTCCGGGCTTTCTCCCGCCAGAAGGTCCGGTGCGTCAAGTGTGGGGCGAAGTTCCGGAGGCCACCCCTCTCCGACGTCTGCCCGAAGTGCGGCGGGAGGGTGATCCTCACCGTCCATGAGGGGTCCGTCCGAAAGTACCTGGAGGTCTCGATGAAGGTGGCCGAGGAGTTCGGGGTCGACGACTACACCAAACAGAGGCTTGAGATCATAAAGATGGACATCGACTCCCTTTTCCAGAACGAGAAGTCGAAGCAGATGGGCCTCGCCGACTTCATGTGAGAGGCGAGGGAAAAGTGGTGGCCATCGTAATAAGTCAAGTTGCGGCGGCGCACCCCGCAGCAGAGCTGCCGGGGTTAACCGTCAACTTCATTATCCCGGAATACAACGAACGTTTGATACAATAGAAAGCGTTTATAATAGTCAGGCTATTGGTCCACATGTGAATAGGCATCGACTCGCTGAAGCGTGGTGGGCTTAACAGAAGACCGATGGCGTGCTTTCAAGTCATGAAACTCGGTTTCTCGAAGCCTCGGAATTAAACCGATACCAGCAGCATCTCCTTCAACCGCCTGGTGAAAGGCCGTTTCCCACCTCCGCCACCAGCCAGGCCGAGGCGTCGAGGAACACCCCCTCACCGAAGATGGCGTCGCCAGACGATGCCTCCTCTATCGCCCGCCTCGCCCTCCTCTTCACTACCACCATCGGCGGCTCGGAAAAGGGCTCCGAGAGGTCCCGGTATTCCCGGACGATCTTTTCGATCTCCTCCTCGTCGACGAGGCCGATCCGATCGATCACCTTCACCTGCCTCTGGAATCTCTCGATCGCCTTCGCCGAGAGGTTTTCGATGAAGGGTATAGCCCCTCCCGACCCCACGATCCTCCCCTCGCCGTCGATTCCGTTTCTGTGGAGGGCGATGATGGAATCTCCCGGAAGGTGCCCCTTCGACTCCTCGCCGCAGACCAGGAGGAAACGGAGGTTGGAGTTGGAGATGAGGTTTGCCACCACTTTCTCCACGCCGAGGTTCTCGGTCTTGCAGGGGCCCCAGATCGCAGCTCCTGTCGCCACAAGGTGGCTCGCGAGGGTCACCACGGCGATCCGGGATTCTGGATCATCCAGCCGATAATCCCCTCTTATCGGCGGCCAGCTCCTGGGATCATAGCGCAGATATTTCCCGTCGCCTTCGCGATCGTCATCTGAAATGGCAGGATCTTCGTCGGTCATCATGATCCAGTTGGATTTACTGGTTTAAATGGTTTGATTGCCGATAACTGGCAATTTTGCAAACAAGAAGGTTATATACGAAAAAGGCGAATCAGATACTAATTTGGAGAGTTCTATTGCGAGGAGAGCCAGAACGACAACGAGTTTGAAGAGGATGAGGCTGACCAAAAAATGGCATCTTATGAGGAGCGAATTCTCAAGGCGATAGAAGATTCCGAAGTTGGGCTGACCACCGTGGACGTGGCAAAGCAGGCGGGGGTCAGCAAAACCACCGCCATAAAGTACCTTTCAGTTCTGAAGTCCGAAGGCAAATGCGAGTTTGTGGAGGTCGGACCCTCAAAGCTCTGGAGGGCCAGCGAGCTCGGAGGGGTCGCCATAACTCCGGAGAACGTCGAATGTCTGGAGGACTTCAAGGCCGCTCTGAAGGAGAGGGGCGGCGTTGATATGCCTCCTCTGAAGTTTTCGGTGGTGGCCCAGCTCGAGGAGATTTCAGACGACGTTACCATCTCCATGTCCTTCAAAGTAAAACCCGAGAAGGTCGGAACTTTCATGAACCTGATGAAAAAATGCGTCCGTCAGACTGAGTAGCGGCCGATTCGCCCACAGGTGAAAACGGTGGTCAAACTGTCAAAAATTAGCTTTATATATGATACGTGCTACCAAATAGCGTTGGAGATTCGGGATGCGAAATATGCGGATACCGTCTGAAATCCACGACTTCTTCGGGGTTGAAGAGGGCCAGACGCTTCTGATCAAGGGGATGCCGGGGACCGGTAAAACGACCCTGGCCCTGGAGATCATGAACTCCGTCTGCTCCGAGATGAACGGGATGTACATCTCCACCCGGGTCAATCCCCTCCGAGTATACGGGATGTTCCCCTGGATCGACGAGATCATCCCTCCCAAAAACGTAGTAAACGCCACCCAAAAGATGCTTCTTGATAGCCTCAAGAACGTCGGCAAGGAAGGCTCCAGCTACGAGGTGGTCCTTGACTTCTTCAAGACCTTCTTGGACCAGGCCGAGGAGATGGACGACCCCATGATAGTAATAGACAGCTGGGACGCCGTCATAAACTACACAGCCCACATCCTCAGAGAAGCTCAGCATAGCCTCGAGCAGAACATCTGCGAGTTCGCCCGGGACATGGGAATTCACATGATATTCGTCAGCGAGTCGGCAGATCTGATGCCCCTCGACTACATCGTCGACGGCGTCGTGACCCTGAAGAACGTCAGGATGACTGCCCCTCTATCCGGCGAAAACCGTCCTGAGGGGATGACGACGAGGTACGCAAGAGAGATCAAGCTCGACAAGTTGAGGGGGGTCGAGATAAAACAGAAGATTTACACCTGCACCCTCCACGATGGAAGGTTCCGTTATTTCGAGCCAGCCATCGAAAATATATCTCCCCAGATCAGCATCGTAACCGACGTCGACCGGATATCCGACCCCTGCGACGGCTGCATCTCCACCGGGATAAGCGACTTCGACAAAATCACCGGCGGCCTCGGTTTTGGGTCCTGCAACGTCCTCGAGATCGATCACGGCGTCGGCAAGAGGTACTACCAGGTGCTGACGGCCCTCGCCTCGAACTCCGTCAAGAACGGGAGGGCGGTCCATATCGTTCCGAGCATCGGCTACCAGCTCACCCCAAGGGACGTCTTCGTACCCTCCAACGTGATGGTGCTGGAGGCAGGAGGCGACCGCGACCAGTGGTACGAGACCCTCTTCAAGCATTGGGACGCCCTGAGAGCGCGGACGGGCCAGCCGATCCTCAACGTCATGGGCCTCGACTCGATGGAATTCGCCTTCGGCTATGAGAGGATGCTCAACGCCACCAGCCGCATGTTTCAGAAGTGGAAGGAGACGAGCGACGTCAACGTGGTGGTGGTGAAGTCGGGCCAGAAGAGCATCCGAATGACCTCCCACATAGCCGACACTTATTTCGTCATCAAGGAGCTGAACGGCGGCATCTGTCTCTACGGCCTGATACCCCGGACCGAGCCCCACTACATGGTCTGGGACGAGAATAACAACATCAGGCTGGTACCCCTAGTTTGATTGTAGCCTGCTATCCTATTCTCTTCTCGATTCTGGACCTCGTTCTCGATTTCGATTATTACACCCAGCGGTCGCCCTCAGCCCTGATCTCCTTCTTCCAGATGGGAGCGCGTCTCTTTATCTCGTCGATGACGTGCTCGCAACCCCGAAAGGCCGCATGCCTGGAGGCCGCCGTGCAGACGATCAGGACGATATCCTCCCCCACCGAGAGGGCTCCGACCCTGTGGATCACGTCGACGGATTTGAGATCGAAGATCTCCATAGCCTCCTCCCGGATCTTCTCCAGCTCCTCTCTGGCCACCTCCCGGTAAGCTTCCACCTCCATCCCCGAGATCTCGTCGTCCCTGACGGTGCCCAGGAAGGTGACTGTGGCTCCAGCGTCGGCCCGCTTCGCCCTCGTCACCACATCTTCGATGGAGAAGTCGTCCTCGGTGATCTCGATCAAAACCCAGCACCTACCGGCTTCATCCGCCCGAGAAGGGCGGAAGAAACGCCACCTCGTCCCCCTCTTCAAGAACGGTCTTCCTGAGGTCGGAATGATCTAGCCCCTTCCGGTTCCTGAGGATCGTCACCCCCTCGCCGACGGTCCCGTCAGAGCGAAAGAGGTCGCCCTCAAGCTCTGGATGAGTGAGAGAGATCGCTTTCAAAAGGTCGCCGATGGTGGAGCCCTCTTTCAGGTCGAAGCAGGCCTCCTCGCCCGCGATCTCTCTGAACTTCGCAAAGGCCCTCACCAGCACCCTCATCTCTTCGCCCTCAGCCTCGCGATCTCCTCTTTCCCCTCGATTCGCATCACGAAGGTCCCGTAACAGGGCTTGGTGTAGGGGAAGATCACCTCGTCGCCCTCGATGCCGACGAGGAGCGGCGGCACCCCGATCAGGTAGACGTTGAAGATTCTGTATCCGGGCGGGACCTCGACGTTTTCCTTGAAGTTCTTTTTAATGTACTCTCTCGCCTCTTTGAAAGAGCACTGGGAAAGGAGGATCTCGTACTTCATCTCCTCGATACAGCTCAAGCTACCACCTCGTCTATCAGCTTCTTAAGCGGGATCGGGTCGTGGACGGCTTTTGCGACCAGCTTTCTGCAGTCGAACTCGACGGTCTTCTCCAGCTCTTCGGCCCCTCTCCCGAAGATCAGGACGAAGAGCTCCGCCCCGGATATGTAGCTCATCGTCCCGGCGTAAGTTATGCCGGCGTCGCTGTGGGCAAAGGCGAAGCAGAGGTCGAAGTCGATCTTCCCCTCCGAGATCGAGGCGATGCACCGGTCGATGTTCATCGTCTCGCCTATGTAGTGGCCCATCGGGTCTGCGAGCTTCGTCAGCTTGAGGGCGGCGCCGGTTCCGGCCACCACCACATCGTCCCCCCTCTCTCTCAGCCTGAAAGCCAGGTAGAGGGCGATGCTGGTCTGGACAGGAACCTCGGGACATCCCAGGAGAAGTAGCGACCTCTTCTTCCCGGACCGGGTCTCTGACGCCTTTTCAGCAGAACTTTCCATATTATATCATCAACCTCAAGTCTACTTAAAGTTCTCTCAGCCCACCGCAGTCGATACAACCGGGGTTTCTCTCGATGGGGATCTCGTCGCACCTCGCCCGGAGGCCGTCCCAGATGAGGAGCCTGCCATCGAGAAGATCTCCCTTTCCCGTCAGGTACTTTATCGCCTCTCCTGCCTGGATAGAGCCGATGACGCCGCAGGTGGCGCCCAGGGCGGGGCTGGTCACCTTTGGGGGCGAGCGGGGGAAGATGCAGCGGAGGCAGGGGGTCCTTTTCGGGATGATGGTGGTGGCTTGGCCGTCGAAGCCTGAGATCGCTCCGTGAAAGAGGGGTACCCCCCTCTCCAGGGCCGCCCTGTTGAGCATATATCTTGAAGGAAAGTTGTCGAGGGCGTCGACGACCAGGTCGGCTTCTCCCACAAGGCCCGCCAAATTCTCCTCGTCGGCAAACTGGGTCACCGCCTCCACCTCCACCTCGGGGTTCAGCCCACGAATCGTCTCGGCCGCCGAGACGGCCTTGGGTCGCCCGATATCTTTCGTCCAGTGGAGGATCTGGCGGTTAAGGTTGCTCATTTCGACGACGTCGCCGTCGACGACGACTATCCTTCCCACCCCGGCGACGGCTAGGTAGACCGAGACCGAGGACCCGAGGCCACCAGCTCCGATGACGAGGGCGGTCGCTCTCTTCAGCCTCCTCTGCCCCTCGGCCCCGAAGAGCCTGACCTGCCGCTCGTACCTCGCCTTATCCGCCTGATCGAGCATCTCGACCCCCAGAAACTGCTATTCTTTGCTCCGATCAACCCCATCTATGGGCCCGCCACCTGCTGGCGGTGCCGTATTCAGCCGCCCACCACCGCCGGGAAGAGGGCCACCTCGTCTCCATCCGCCAGGACCGTCTCTGACCCCTCCAGAGACTCGAAGTGTCTCCCGTTGACCATCACGTTCACGTCGTCCCTTATCTTGCCGGAGGCGTCGAAGATCTGATCTCTGAGGTCGTTGGATCTCGAAGCCAGCTTATTCAAAAGGTCGATTATGGTAGAGCCCTCGGGAAGGTCGACCTCCATCTCCCCGCCGAGGAGGTCTCTATACCTTGCGAAGGCCTTCAGTCTGATTTTCATGGTCGTCCTGCGATCTCCTTTATCCGCTCCAGGGCACGGGTGGCGTCATCCCTCTTGAGGTCTCTCTTTTCTATTCGGAGGAACCTTTTGAAGCCCTCTCGCGGGGACTCGTCGAGGCCCTCCGCCACTTCGAGGATCCGGTCGTAGGTCCTTTTTGGAAAGTAGAGGGACGAGGCGGCGGCGAGGATCCTCTCGCCCGCCTCCTGGTCGATGTACCCCAGCTCCTGGGCGGCCCTGACGTTGTCCCTGATGTTGACCAGAGGCTCGGATAGCGGCTCGAAGTTGATGGGGTCGAATATGAGGGCCACCTCGTCGTCGGAGATGAGGACGCCCTCCCGATATAGCCTGAAGATCTCGCCCACCCCCTCCATCCCGAAGGAGTGAAGCTCGGCGGCCCGCAGAGCCCCCATGCTGGAGGCACCGACGACCAAAACCCCCATCTCCAGGACCGCCAGGACCTCCTTGTGGGCGACGGCGCTGTCCTGGAAGAAGACGCCATCGATGAGCCCCACAATTTTGGCGCCCTCCTTCGCGGCCCTGAAGACGTCGCCCCTCTTGGCGGGGGGTCGATAGTCCGCCTTCAGGATCTCCGAGGCCCTCTTCCTATCGAGGCCCGGCCCGAGAAAGACGACGATATCTCTTGATCTCATCTCTGCACCGCTTGCCCCGTCGGTCCGGGTCCATGGCGCTCTGCTCTAAACCCGGAACCATCACCCTCACCACTGGGACCCCGATCTCTTCGCGGGTGAGGTCGACGACTATCGCTCTATCCATCCCCGCCTCTTCGAGCCGTTTCATCATCAGGTTGATGTCGTCGAGGAAGTCCTCGCTGTCCTGGGACCTGATCTCGGAGAAGGACCTAGTCTCCGAGTCGGCGAACCAGTGTTTGTTCAGCCTCTTCGTCCTGTCGTAGCCGATCTGTCTCCGAAAGTCTGCCGTCGTCGTGTCCTCTCTCGCCCCGTGGATCTGGGTCAGCCTCGACTGGGCGACCTCCGTCAGGGCCCGGAGGACCGCCACCTCGGCGCTGGTGTGGGTTCCCATCCCGATGGTGAGAAGAGCGGGGTCTTTTAGCCTCACGTCGTCGGAGGCCGCGGCTATGGTGGGGACTCCGACGTCGCTTGTGATGTCTTTTATCCTGACCTCCACCTCGGCGGCGGCGAACTTCTCGATGAGCCCCGAGGCGAGGCCGTTCTCCACCTCGGTGACGAGGGGTCCCGTCCTCTTAACAGCCTCCACCAGGGACCAGGCGTCCCTCTCGATAACCTCGGAGAGGCCGTGGAATACCGCCTCCTCGATGACGTTCCCGGAGGCTAGACCGTTGGTGTTCGTCCGGAAGAGCTGCGGATAGTTCGGGGGCAAGGGGTGGAAGACCCCGCTTGCCGGGACCATCACCTCTTCTTTTCTGATCAGGTCGTACCCCTCGACCCACGGGATCGGCATCTCGGGGTTTGCGTCCTGTGGCAGTATCAGGTCTCTCGGGTCGAGGGCGTTCGTCTCGGACTTGATCTTCGAGAAGGTCTCGACGAGAAGCTCTCTCTCGTGGGCCTCGGCCGAGTAGCGCTCGATCCCCTCCATCATCGCCGAGACCCTGGCCTCGGCGGGGGTGGCGCCCTTGCCGTTGTAGACGGAGATCGCCCCCTTATCAGCGGCGGGCCTGATGCTGGAGAAGACCGGGATCCCGATCCGGTCCAGGTTGGTGATGTCGGCCACCCTGGTTATCCCCGCTAGCTCCATCTTCGGCGCTATCCGGTCGAGGGTCTCCTCGGGAGAGAAGGCCCGGTGGGTGTCGGTCTTGTATTTTTTTATGCAGGATCTGAGCAACATCGGTTATCAACTCTTGAGCTTGAAGGCGTTCGCGAAGGCAGGCCGCCGACTCTGGGGAAGGTGGTCTTTTCGGCCCTAAATACATGTCGGGTTTTTTGCCGTCTAACGAGGGCGCGACTGGGGGGAGGGCCTTCAGAGAAAGGACAGAAAGATCCAGTAGACGAGGAGGTTTGCGGCCGTGAGGGGAAAGCCCACCTTCACGAACTCAGTGAAGGTGAGGAAGGTCCCTCTCCTCTCGCCGTTCTGGACGATGATGACGTTGCTTGCCGCCCCGATGATCGTCAGGTTCCCGGCGATGGTGCTTCCGGCGGCGAGGGCCATCATCCCCTCCACCGACCCGTCGAGGTGGGATAAGAGCGGCAAATAAAGGGCGACGAAGGGGACGTTTGAAATGAACTGGCTCAGAAGGGCGCTGGTGGCGAGGATCACGGGAATCGAGGTCGCCTCGAGGCTTGAGCCGTTTATCGCAGCCTGGAACAGTCCTGCGTTCCAGACGCTCTCCATCAGAACGAACATCGAGGCGAAGAAGATCAAAGTCCGCCAGTCGACCTTCTTCGCCACCTCAACCCTCCGGGGGCTGAATATGAGGATGGGCAGAGCCGAGAAGAGGGCGATCTCCGTCAGGCCGAAGGGGGAGCCGAAGCCGAAGGAGACCGAGAGTATCTTGACCGCGATGAGGGCCACCACCATGGCGAGAGAGACCCTGGAGAGGTGGGCGAGGTGGCGATCGTCTACGTACTCGCGGCCGTGGTTCAGGACCCGGCCCCCAAACTCCCTCCTGTAAAAAAGCTTCAAGATCCCGTAGGCGATGAGGAGGTTTGCGGCCGTCGGCAGGGCCAGGTATCGGAAGAAGGTGACGAAGGGGTTGGGGACACCTCCGCTTAAGGCGATCAGCAGGTTCTGGGGGTTTCCGATGGGGCTTGCGACGCTTCCTATGGTGACGCCGAAGGCGAGGGAGAGGAGAAGGAGCTTGGGGGAGATATCGTACTTTTTCGCGAAGTGAAGGAGGAGGGGGGTTCCGACGATGGCGAGAGTGTCGTTCATCAGGATAGCAGATAGAATTCCCGTCCCGAAGAGGATCGCGAGGACGAGCTGGTCGACGTTCTTCGCCCTTTTGAATAGCCGATAAGAGAGGCTTTCTAGGTAGCCGCTCTCCTCCAGGGCCACCCCGATGACGAACATGCCGGCGAGAAAGAGCATCACGTCCGGGTTTATCGCCCTCAGTGCGTCGGCGGGGGATATCGAGCCCGCCAGGAGGACGACTAGGGCGCCAGCCAGCATGATCTGCCAGATCATGATCCTCGTTTGGAGAAGCTGTCTACCCGCTATGGCGACGAGGACCGCCGCCAGGACGATGAGGGAGAGGTTCCCGGAGGGCGAGATCGTTTGAATCAGAATTTGGGCGTCGTACATAGGGGGTGGCGGCTCTCAAGCTTTATTTCGGGGCCCGGAGGCGAATTATCAGGGCCGCTACCTGAACCGATCCGGGATATATACGCTTTTCTCTGCCTCTTCAGAATCTCTGAAACTATGCAACGAATTTACAGGACACAAAGCTATCTATAGGCCATCTTTCGGAAAGTTCGAGGAGATAAGTTGACACTATCGACCTATAAAACCAATAACGAAACTACAGGATCTCCCTTTTCGGGTCTTTGTCCATCGGTTTTTGTCTATCGGTTTCCAGGCCATCAACGATCTGCACGGCCATCTTGAGCCGCCCCCGGGGACTGTGACGGTCGGCTACAACAGCAGCTGCCAGCTCGTCCAGGTGGAGGCCGGGGGCGCCGAGTATCTTGCGACCCACATCAAGGGGCTGAAGGCGACCAACCCCGAGACGATCCTCGTCTCGGCGGAAGATAACATCGGCGCAAGCCCCCTGATATCGGCCCTCTTCCCACGACGAGCCGACGATCGAGGCCCTCTCCCTGATGGGCTTTGATTACTCCGCCGCCGGAAAACACGAGTTTGACGAGGGGGCAAGCGAGCTATTGCGGATGCAGTACGGCTGCTGCCATCCCGCAACCAGATGCGGGGACGGAGATCGGTTTGTCGGGGCGGGTTTTGAGTACCTCGCCGCCAACGTCGTCAACGAGACGACGAATGAGACGCTGTTTCCGCCCTACGCCGTCCGAAATGTTCAGGGGGTGCCGGTGGCCTTCATCGGCGTCTCTCTGAAGAGCACTCCAGTGGTGGTGGTCCCCTCTGGTGTCGAGGGGCTCAAGTTCATCGACGAGGCCGATGCGATCAACAGTTGCGTTGAGGATCTGAAAGAGCAGGTCGTCGAGACGATAGTCGTCCTGATCCACAACGGCGGCCTCTCGGCGGGGCTTCCCGACGAGGGGATGAAAACCTGTGAGCCGATCGAGGATATCGTCAACCGGACCGACGATGAGGTCGACCTCTTCATCACCGGCCACAGCCATCAGGCCTACATCGCAAAGATCGACGGAAGGCTCGTGACCCAGGCCGGATGGGAGGGGAATTTCATAACGGACGTCGATCTCCTCATCAGCCCGAAGACTAAGGACGTCGTCGAGGTGAAGGCGAAGAACGTGGCGGTGACCAGGGACGTTCCAAAAGACCCGGCCGTCTCTCTGCTATTGGAGAAGTACGCCGAATTGGAGGGACCGCTGGCAAACGAGGTCATCGGGTCTGTCACCGCCGACATAACGAAGAACTCGACCGAATCGGGCGAATCCGCCCTAGGCGACCTGATCGCCGATGCCCAGCTCTGCGCCACCTCTTGCAACGAGAGCGCGATGGTGGCCTTCGTGAACCCCGGCGGAATCCGCAAACTTCTTCCTGGCGGAGGGCGGAGATGGCTTCGTCACTTTTCAAGGAGGGGGTCGATCGGATCTGCGGCATCACCGATCTGAAGGCTTTTGAGAATTACCTTAGAGAGTCCTCGCCGGTGTTCCCGCCACCGATGGGCAGGATATTCATGGTGGAAGGGGCGTCCTGTGGACCGTCGGCCCCGATGGCTCCGGCGTGAATAGATCCAGAGGACGGGGGGCCGGAGGGCCCCTTATTTTTCATTGCTTCTCTTTTCGGCGGCAGCCCCCCCTAGCCGCCACCGGCCACCCGGTGGGATCACTTCCTCCAGCCGACGGCGGCGTTCGGGATGCTGTCGACCTCCGAGAAGTAGGGCTTGATGTCTATGAGCGGCGTGCCCTCCATGGCGTCGAGGCCCCGAACCTTCAGTTTCCCGCCGGAGACCTCCAGAAGCTCGACGATCCCGACGCCGATGGGGTTTGGCCGGTTCGGCGACCGGGTGGCGAAGACCCCGTGCTCCTTTCTGTCGTACGGCGGAAAGGCCTTGAGCATGCTCCTATCCGCCCGGTCGAGCCAGTAGAGGAGGATGAGGTGGGTAGCACCCCTCCACGTCGGCAAGGCCGGGGAGGAACTCATCGAAGACCTCCACCTCGCAGACCTCCTCCGAATGCCTGCCCTGGAAGGGGGCCTCGGCCCTGGTCTTGAAAGGGGAGTGGATTGTGCCGATCTGTTTCAGGTTCATGGCGGAGGGTTTGGCCGTGGAGGGAAAAAAGGGCTTCGGAGCTGGAGTTTAGGGTCAGCAAGGCGCGATGCAAGCTTGGAGAAATCTGGTTAAATTTGCGGCAGAGAATCTCTATAGCAGAGAATCCTATAGCATAGCTTCGTATATTTTGGAGTCAGAGCTTTCTGGATAAACGTATAGAATTTGCCAAAAGATTTTTATAGTCGGAAAGAATATATGAGATCTGTTAATGTCGGAGAACAAAGAATGGACCAAGTTTTAGTAAAATTCTTGGATTCTGCTTCTGATATCTTGTCCTACAAAGGCCAATCTGAAAAGCAATTCAATAATGGGCCCGATGTCTTCTGGAGTTATATCAACAAAAAATTGTGGCCTGTTTTTACCGACAAATTAGTTTCTATTTTTGTTAATTTATGCAACTCTGGTTTGGCGAGCTTGGGAGGGTAATAAAATGAAATACGGCAAATTTATTTCAGATTTTTGGTATGATTTTGATTGGGATGAAGTAGATTATGAGCTGATTTTTCCCCCTATTCCTTGGTATGGGAAGGACGTTCTTCGAGCGAAAGATCTCCTCAATCTAAAATTTAGAGGTATAAACCTAGAACTCCATTGGGGGGACAGTGAACATTGTTCAGAACCTCATCTAGCAAGATCAAATGATAATTTGCCTGCTTATTTTTTAGTTGGGTTTCCCCCACAGAGCTTCGCTGAAGAGGCATTCTCATCAATTATTGATGAGTATAATTCTTCTATGCGTATCTTCAAGAGAATTTCCAACGAATCGCGACTTGTCTTTTTAATTCCCAACGATATAAAATATATCAAATATAACTTGCATGACCTCCTATCTTGGCAGCAATTTAAATTGTCGGTAGCTCCAGTAGCCCAAAAAACCATTAGAAAACCACCAATTGAACTGGGCCCTTACACAGTTTATTTTCCTCCTGGCGAATTAGAAATAGAGTATCCCTATGAATACACTTTCATCGAGGCCCCTTATAGGCTCATGCTATCTCCTAATAACTTTGCAGGATGGGCTCATTCCAATGATCTAGTTTTCGGAAAAGATGGACATGGCGAGGTAACTGAACTCTGGCACACGCGTTTGGGAATTCGCAAAATTTCTTCAATTGTGGATGAGAGCGATGAATATAGGGATTTTAAAACTTTGGCCGCAATATGGTCACCAGATTATGCGCTAGATTGCAAAGATGATTCTTCTGAAGGTAAATTGTCTCTTAATAGCGCTAAACGAAATAAGATTGTTCATCAAACCTCGGATTCCAAAGTACCTCACAAGGCTCCCGTTCAATCTAATTTATTCATGCTCACTGCTATCGGAGCCTGGGCGAATCTCCACGGAATGTGGAACCCCAATAATTCCACCTGCGACATTTGTGAATGGGTCCATATCTCCACGATGGGTCGTGAGCATTACGTTAAAGCCGTTCAATCAATTTGTCTCTTTCCTACTGGCCACCGCGCGGCAATAGAGGTAATAACAGAGAGGCAAATTGGGGACTCACCGATGGCTCTCCTTCATAAAATCAGTTTTTTAACAGTAATTGAGCCTGAGAAGGTCTACGAGAAACCCGACCCTGAAAACAAGATAAGTCGGCAGATGCCCTTTAGACGAATTCGGATAATGAATCCCGTAACTCCAATGCTTGATGATCCGCCTACCAAAGACAATCCCTGGCCAAAAGTGGACGGAACTGATTTCTATTTCCATTTAATTGCTGAGGATTGGGATGGGCAAGTTTCGGAGTTTAAAGCTCCGCTAAGATGTTTCTTTGCGAAGAAGGAAGACAATATAGATAATATTATTATAGATGATATTATTAGCAAATATGAGAAAAGCAATGCAGCTAAAATTGATCTATGTGGACAAAAAGTGTCCTTTACTGGCGATCAGGGTGGAGCTACGAGCTTCGCGACTAATCAAATTGACTTTGGTGCCTGGAATCTAAATAAAGAAGGGGCTAATATCCCCGGGTGGGATCTTTGTTTTTATCCCAAGGTCGTTTCATCGGAGGTCCGACTCCCTGCAGTTCAGCAGTTCTCAGGAAAGGAATGTGTTGCTACAATAAAATTCTCGGAGACGTATCTGACAAACGGTTTTGACAAAGCCGAGAATCCCGGAATGCTCTTCGCCTCCCTGGTAAAGCCTGCTCAATATGATCTAAATTTCAAGACGGATAGATCCGGTGGTTTAGCAACCCCGGATATGAAAATAAAAGGTCTTTCGAGCAAATTCGGTCTGGTTGGTGATTTGGAAAAGCATTCGTATTCGAATGGATCGTTTTTCGAAGGCTATTTCAATAATGCCAAGTTATTGGGCGGAATCGAATTGGGTGAGATAATAGAAGATGGATTAGAAAATATTCCAAAAATATTAAATATATCACGAATTGATGAAGATAATACCCCGATTGAAGAGACGAAGTTCGAATGGGCCCCAGTTCTAAAATCTAGTCGAATCTTTAATAAAAATACTAACGCTTCTCTTAAAATATCTGCAACAATGGCTACAAAAGGCAGCCAATCCGTTTATGATATATCTGGTAATCTAAGCGATTTCACTATAAATTTCTTGGATATCATTAAAATTCCCTTTAAATCCCTGACTTTTACATCGAGGAACGGGGAAAAATTAGACGTGAGCGCTATTATTTCTCCTGATGGAATAAAATTTATTGGCATACTGGAATTTTTAGATAAGCTGCGGTCTGTAATTAAACCCGATGGCTTCAATGATCCACCCAGTCTCGATGTCACAGCCGACGGTGTGAGCGTTAGATACACTCTGCCGATTCCAACCATCGCCATGGGAGCGTTTAGCCTTCAGAATATCAGTTTATCTTCGGAGTTGAACCTTCCCTTTAACGGCGAGGCCATGTGGTTCCGGTTTGCCTTTGCAGAAAAACACGATCCATTCTTGCTCGCCATCTCCCTGTTTGGTGGAGGCGGCTTTTTTGCAGCAGAGCTTGGAACAGACGGAATTCGAGATATAGCGGCTTCATTGGAATTTGGAGGCAATTTCTCACTGGATATAGGCGTTGCCAGCGGCGGCGTTTACGTTATGGCTGGCATATATTTCCGCTATGGCACTGATAAAGAAGGAAAAGAAGATCTTCAGCTCAGCGGCTATCTGAGGTGTGGCGGCGCAATGGAGGTTCTTTGTATAGCTACTGTATCCGTTGAGTTTTATTTGATTTTAGATTATTATTCTGATACAAAAGAGATCGGCGGCAGAGCATCCTTAAGAGTTAAGGTTGAGATCGCTTTCTTCAGCAAAAGCGTGAATTTGGAGGTAGAACGTAGATTTTCCAGCGGCAGCAAGAGCTTAGGATTTGAAGATTTGATAAGTCACGACGACTGGGATCGATATTGTAATGCCTTTGCAGAAGGATGAGACGAGGTGTTAAATTATGACCGAAGAAAAAATTGGACGAATTATCTGGACCATGCTGCCCAACGGCGTAGAATCGGATCAGAATGGAAATCGATACCCAAAATTATCCGTTCTCGTCTCCCCCCGCCTAGGGAAGAACGATGAGCTTTATAAGCTAAAGGACTTTGAAGATTTAGGGTTCCTTGATTGGCCGAAAAAGGTTAAACAACTGTTAAATTATAAAGGAGGATTTCAGCTCAACGTCGCTCCTGCAGGTTCCGATGACCAGAAGACGTTTATGCTGATTCCAACGAGCGAGCCACCTCGATCTGATCTTTGGAAGGCACTTTTTTATAAAGCGACAGATGTAATCGGGTACAGCTTTGACCGATACGATGATAAAAACATTATATCTTATCCTGTAGCTAATATATTGAATTTCATAAAAGAAAAATATGCAGAAATCGCTTCCACCTTTTCAAATGAGCTGCCTACACTATCCTCATTAGATGATTATTTCTCAAACATAGCAATTTTCGAAAGTAAAGAATGTGAATACCGACCTGAAATTGCCAATTTCCTACAGTTATCTAAATTTTTCATAAAACTGTCGAAGGATAGTAGTGATTATATAAAACCATCTATACCCGACATGGACTTTCATACAATGGTTTCTTCTCTAGGAGAGTATCCAAAAGTCTTACGCTGGTTGGGGCTAGTTATAGATTTTAGTGTGGTCAAAGTTCTACAGGATGGAACTCTTGGCTATGTAAATGCAGGAGATATTCCAAAAAATTCTATTATTTGGATTTATAACGACTATTTTTCTGAAGGGATCGATAAGGCGCTCAAGACTAATTGTGTCTTGGATTATTTCAAAGGGACCTTTTCTGCCGCATCCAGGACAGATCATCAGAATTCAAGTGCTGGCGAAAAAGGAATGCTAAAATTGAGCGATAGCAAATATGAAGTAATCCAGGTAGATGTAGATGGAGCAGCCATCAAGGTCTTTGACCTCGCAAATGCCCTGAAACGAACCATAAATCATTATAATTGGTATGGAACAAAATGGAATGCAACTTTAAAAGACTTCACTGAGCCCTCATCAACGCCAGATGAAAAAATAGCAAGTCTTCCTGCTTTAAGATCGGGTGGAATTTCAGTCGTTAGAACAGGAAGAGCAAATGAATTGCATGATGAATTCGTAAAAGCTAGACTTT
>ERZ795048.378-NODE-378-length-47932-cov-5.964116_pt1 | contig 47932 bp, 35 predicted proteins | sample MGYA00375132_ERZ795048 | MGnify/ENA primary metagenome ERZ795048 (study PRJEB30177, sample SAMN05720225) | activated sludge metagenome | isolation source: Anaerobic digester | place: Hong Kong | collected 2014-12-17 ...
TACGGAGAGCTATGGGCTGTTTTTTGCAAAAGGCCCCAGAAAAACACTAACAGGGCATACATATCTGCAGAAGGCTCTGGAATCCCAAACCAGTGCCATTATTGTAGGAATAAGGATAAGTACAATAACAACGACACCTGATATTTTAGGATCAGCAACCATTGTAGTTGAGAAACTGGCTAGAGTGAGAAAAAAGAATAGTTTAAGCCAGTTGTTCTGTAAGCGGTCAGGCCATTTCAGGGAAAGACCAAAAAACTTGTTATTATAGCCGTTCGTTTTCCCTTTAACCGGGTTGAAAAATGATCTGCGCTGGATCAGATCACCCAAGAATGGGAAGAGATATATTGTTTTGTAAATGATGGAAAAGGTGTTTTTTCAGGCAAAATTGCTTTTCAAGTCCAGCAATGAGGATTTTGGCTCAAGTATGATGACAGTGTATGATTATGACAAAGACGGTGATCAGGATATATTATATACCAACGGAGATGCTTTTGATTATATCCCTCCGCAGGGTCGTCCATGGCATGGCGCAAACATACTTGAAAACAAGGGTAACCTCAATTTTGAGTTTCGGAGATTATGTTATCTGACTGGAACTACTTATATGAAACCGGCAGATGTTGATAATGATGGTGATGTGGATTTTTTTGCCGTCAGTACCTGGAATTTATGGGATGATCCTGAGGCTCAGAGTATGGTCTGGCTGGAAAATATTGATAATGTACAGTTTGTAAAACACAATATTACTAACAATCCATCTCATCTCCTGTGTTGTGAACCAGGAGATTATAACGGCGACGGGCTTATTGATGTGGTGACCTGTGGGATGCATACATTCCCTCCGTATGACCGCCTTGGAAGAATTACTCTATGGCTTAATAACGGAGTCCTGAACAAGGGGAATAATTAAAAAGTGAGATAATCCGTTTTGTTTGTTTTTCCGGAGAATCAGATCATCCTTCCCACTTCTCCTTTGATATAGTCTATCGCTGCTCTTGTGGGTTCTTTATCCAGTTCCATCAGAGTTTCCAGCAGCTTTTTGCTCAACTCGACAGATGTTGCTTTTTCCGGCATTTTTTCAGCCTGGCCGTTTATTATCTTAATCATATTAGACCGGGCATTTCTGACAACTTCCCATGCCTGAGGACTCATATATATTTGTTGGGACAGATTGTGTTCAAACTCACTTCTGATAGTTGTCAGAAGGGCAGAATGGAGTTGCATGGCACTCATACCCGGTTTGCTTGTTCTGAGAAGCATTGATTCAAGTGAGATCCTTTCAAGAAAAAGAACGATCCTTTCATAAGCCTGCAGTTTGAGTGGTGTAACCGTGTTGCTGTTCTGCAGTATCAATTCTTGCTTTCTTTTTTCCTGGTCGTTTTTTATCATTTTATTTAACAACAGTAAAGCTGTTAGAAGGACAAGTAACCCGGGTATTGTTATTTTAAGAATATCTGCCAGAATTTCCATTTTTGAATTATTTGAAAACAATATACAAACATAAGACTTATTTATTATTCATTCCCAATAATATTTTTTGTTGATGTTTATTTATCATCATGGTACAAAAAATATATTCAGAATGCTATTAAACATGTATCAAATAACTGACTTATTGTTTTTAAGTATATATTTGAAGCTGGTCATAATTATAATAATTTTAACAAAAAAAAAGTAAAGTATGGAGTATTTATCAGACAGAATCAAATCATTATCAGCTTCTGCCACTCTGGCAATGGCTCAGAAAAGCAGGGAACTGAAAGCCAAAGGTTTTGATATAATAAGCCTTAGTGTAGGGGAACCTGATTTCAATACCCCGGAATATATTAAAGAAGCCGCTAAAAAAGCAATAGATGACAATTACTCAAAATACCCTCCTGTATCAGGATTTAATGACTTAAAAGAAGCTATTTCAAAAAAATTCAGGGAAGAGAACAAAATAGATTATGCCCCTGAGCAAATAGTTGTTTCTGCCGGAGGAAAGCATTCTCTTATAAATGTACTTTTATGTCTTATTAATCCGGGTGATGAAGTTATTATACCTGCGCCTTATTGGGTGAGCTATTATGATCAGGTCTTGTTGGCAGAAGGCAAACCGGTTATTGTGGAGGCTACGATAGATACCGATTTTAAAATGTTGCCTGATCAGTTAGAAGCTGCTATCACTGGTAAAACAAGGCTTATTATTTTTAATTCTCCTTCCAATCCGACAGGTATGGTTTACTCAGGCGATGAGTTGGAAGCTATAGCCAGGGTAATAGAGAAGCATGAAGGATTGTTTATTATGACTGATGAAATATATGAGCATATCCTGTTCACCGGGGAGCATGTAAGTCTGGCTTCTTTTGATTTTATTCATGACCGGGTAATAACAGTGAACGGTATATCAAAGAGTTATGCCATGACTGGCTGGAGGTTAGGTTATATCGGGGCTCCGCTCTGGATAGCAAAGGCCTGTGACAAACTACAGAGTCAGTTCACTTCAGGAGTATGTACAATATCACAGAAAGCTGCTGTAGCAGCTCTTACACGTGATGATGGTTCGCGCAAAATGATGAGGGATGCTTTTCTCAGGCGGCGAGATCTTATATGTAATCTGCTCAGGGATGTCAGAGGATTTAAGTTCAGGATACCCGAGGGTGCTTTTTATATTATGCCGGATATAAGTTTTTATCTTGGGAAAAAGGATGGTGATAAAACTATCAATACGGCTGACGAGTTAGCCCTTTACCTGCTGGAGAAGGCCCAGGTCGCCGTCGTTGGAGGAGATGCTTTCGGAGCTCCCGGGTGTATCAGGTTATCTTATGCTACCTCTGATGAACTGCTGGTTGAAGCTGTAAAGAGGATAAAAGGAGCACTGGAAAAATTAAAATAAAAAGTTATTATTAATTTTTATATATTTAATATCTGATATATAGGTTCACTTCATTCAATAAATTTAAAATAACTAAAATGGGCTTTTTTCTGGTAATTATCGGGATCATTTTTTTATTGATCATTTGGCTCGTTTCTCTCTATAACAGGCTTGTAAAGCTTAGGAACGGGAGAGAGCAGGCTTTTGCCGATGTTGATGTTCAACTGAAACAGAGGCATGATATGATACCTCAGCTTGTTGAAGCTGTCAGAGGGTATATGCAGCATGAACGTGGTGTACTAACAGAGGTGACTGAAGCACGTGCCAATGCTATTAAGGCTAATACAATAAATGAAAAAATCTCTGCTGAACAACGGCTTAGCTCTGCTCTTGACGGTCTCAAAGTGGCAGTTGAAGCGTATCCTGATCTGAAAGCCAGTCAGAATTTCCTTGATCTTCAAAATGAAATTGCCGACATTGAGAACAAAATTGCTGCTGCCAGACGTTTCTTTAACTCAGCTACCAAGGAACTTAATGTAGCAACAGAAGTATTTCCTTCAAATATTGTTGCCACAATGTTCAACTTTAAGCGCGAACCAATGTTTGAACTTGGTGATCAGCGCGATGCAGTAGAAAAACCACCTGAGATCAAGTTCTGATAAAATGAAGTACTTTGGCCTTCAAAGCCAGATAAGAAGGAACAATACAAATTCAGTTCTGATCCTCCTGATGTTCCCTGTAGTCATACTGGGACTGGTATGGCTGTTTTTCTTTTTAACCACATTCAATAGTCCGGAAGGGTTGCAGTCGGGACAATTATTACAGTATGACAGGATGCAACTTATTAGTTATAGGTTCCTGCATACAATACCATGGATTTCCTTAGGAGTAATTATTTGGTTTTCCATTGCATGGTTCTCTCACAGTAGAATGATAAACTCTGCAACTTCATCCCGCCCTCTGGAAAGAAAAGAAAACAAAAGGGTATATAATCTTGTGGAGAATCTTTGTATATCAGCTGGTATGCAGATGCCTAAGATACAGCTTATAGAGGATGATTCATTAAATGCATTTGCCAGTGGACTAAATGAAAAGACATTTACTGTTTCACTTTCACGTGGTATTATCAACAAACTTGATGACAAAGAACTTGAAGCTGTAATAGCGCATGAGCTGACGCATATCAGGAACAGGGATGTCCGTCTTCTCATTATTTCGATAGTTTTTGTTGGCATATTTGCTTTTATTGCGGAAGCCCTTTTCCGGTCAATACGCTTTGGAAGCATATCCCGGGGAAAGAAAGACGGAGGAGGAATAGCTGTTGTAGTGGCACTTGTTCTTGCTGCAGTTGGTTATCTTATTGCTACACTTTTCCGTTTCGCTCTCTCCAGGAAACGTGAATATCTGGCAGATGCAGGCTCAGCAGAGCTGACAAGGAATCCCCTTGCCCTTGCTTCCGCACTCAGAAAAATTTCAAATGATCCGGCAATTGAAGCTGTTAAAAGAAATGATGTGGCACAGATGTTCATAGAAAATCCGAAGGCAGAATTAAAAAACTCATCAGTGTCTTTCACTACTCTTTTTGCAACACATCCACCCATTGAGAAAAGAATAGAAATACTGGAGCAGTTTTAAGCTTTCATAAGGGCATTAGCCTGTTTAAGAGAAAAATGGAAGCACTATCAAAAGAAATGATCTAAAATAAGAGCTTTGTCTTCCGGATATTGATGTTGCAATAGAGGACTTATTTGTTATCAGGGTCTTGTGATTTTTTTCTGAATAGTTTTTTTTCTTCTCCCCTTATCAGTCTGCCAATGTTTTTTCTGTGTGTGATAATTAGAGCAATTCCAATAATTACAGAAAATACTTTAAGAGCTAGGGAGGGTGTATGAAAAACGGATAATAGAAGAATGGGGAAAGCTATTCCTGCGCTCATAGAAGACACGGAAACAATGCCGGTAGCAGCGAATACCACTAAGAAAACTCCGAAGCAGGCAATAGTGAGAAGAGGGTGAATACCGATGAGCACTCCAAACATAGTTGCTACACCTTTACCTCCTCTGAAACCGGCAAAGACAGGAAAGATATGACCTGTAATTGCGGCGAGACCTGCAATGATCTGAAAAACAATGATATTTGTGCTTTCCGGTTCTGCGATATTAAATAAAGCCGGAAGCATAGTAGCTGCCCAGCCTTTAATCATGTCTATAATCAATACAGGGATACCCGTCTTCCAGCCAAGGACTCTTATGACATTTGTTGTTCCTGCATTACCGCTTCCATGTTCTCTTACATCCACTCCGTGAAAAAATCTGCCGGCCCACACGGCTGAAGGAATAGATCCCAGAATATAGGCTGTTACAATAAGAATTATATAAGTAAAAACAATCATTTTAAAATAAAATAGTATGCAAAGATAAAATAATCATTAAAAACCAATACAAATTGAATATATACTAAAGTAAAATAGCAGAAAAATTTAAATTATAAAATTGTAGAAGAAGAACTGATAACAAAGCAAGACAGTATATTTTTAAAATCTTCCTGTTTGTTCAGTCGGCAAGGGATATTATGATACTAAATAAAAAATAGGGCTGACCCTGAATATTTTTCCAGGAAAGTCAGCCCCGGGTTTTCCCTTAAAAAATATTTATAGATCATTCAGCCGGGTACACAATTCTTCCAGCTGTTGCGACAGTTCAGAAGGCAGTTTATTGCCGAATATTTTATAATGGCTTTTTACCATCTCCATTTCAGTCCGCCATTCTGTTTTGTCGACTTTAATTAGTTCACTGAGATTATTTTTTATTTCTTCCAGGCCCTGAATATCAATACTATCTTCTTTTGGCAGATATCCAATAGCTGTTTTTTCTGCTATATCGGCGTTTTCAGTTCTGTCGAATATCCATTCAAGTACTCTGATATTCTCTCCATAACCAGGCCAGAGGTATTTCCCTTCAGCGTCTTTCCTGAACCAGTTAACGTTAAAGATTTTTGGCAGTTTGGTTTTATCCGGTGCGTTTTTCCCAATTTTTATCCAGTGGTTGAAATAATCTCCCATGTGATATCCACAGAAAGGCAACATGGCAAAAGGATCTCTTCTTACTCCTGCTTTAAGTCCTATTGCTGCGGCTGTTACTTCAGAGCCTGCAATTGATCCGATAAAAACTCCGTGATTCCAGTCGAATGATTCGTAGACCAGAGGCAGGGTATTGGGACGGCGACCTCCAAAGAGGATTGCTGAGATAGGAACTCCTGCCGGATTTTCCCAGTCGGTGTCGATGACCGGACATTGACTTGCAGGAGCAGTAAATCTTGCATTTGGATTTGCTGCAGGTTTACCGGATGAGGGATCGAATTTCTCGTTAGTCCAGGTTATTGTCCCTTCAGGAATGTCGTATCCTATTCCTTCCCACCAGATATCACCGTCAGGTGTAAGGGCAGTATTTGTAAAGATTGTGTTGGCTCTGCATGAGAGCATAGCATTTGGATTAGTTTCCATAGATGTATAAGGAGCTACACCGAAAAAGCCGTATTCCGGGTTTATGGCATACAGTCTGCCGTCTGCTCCGAATTTCATCCATGCTATATCATCGCCAACACATTCTACTTTCCAGCCTGGGATAGTAGGGATCAGCATAGCCAGGTTTGTTTTTCCGCAGGCGCTGGGAAATGCTGCAGCAAAATATTTTTTCTGTCCTTTGGGATTTGTAACTCCCATGATAAGCATGTGTTCAGCCAGCCAGCCTTCTCTTCTTGCCATATTGGAAGCAATACGCAAAGCAAAACATTTCTTGCCAAGAAGGGCATTACCGCCATAACCGCTTCCGAAAGACCATATTTCGTTTGTTTCCGGGAATTGGGTTATGAATTTCTTTTCCATTGGAGCACATGGCCAGGGTCTGTCCTTTTCCCCGGGTTTTAGAGGAGCCCCTACTGAATGGATACAGGGTACAAAATCTCCGTCTCCAAGTTCATCAAGAACAGCCTGACCCATACGTGTCATTATTCTCATGTTTGTTACAACATATATGGAGTCTGTTATTTCAATTCCAATGTGTGAGATGTCAGAGCCGAGAGGTCCCATACTGTAAGGGATAATATACATAATACGTCCTTTCATGCATCCCTTGTAGAGTGAGCGAAGTGTTTTTTTCATCTCATGTGGATCCTGCCAGTTATTTGTTGGTCCCGCATCTTCCTCTTTCTCTGAGCAAATGAAAGTGCGGTCTTCGACACGGGCAACATCACTGGGATCGCTCTGGAAATAATAGGACCCCGGACGTTTAGAGGGGTTTAATTTTATGGCGCTTCCATTTTTTACTGCAGTGTCAAGTAACATTCTGTTTTCTTCTTCAGATCCGTCGCACCAGTGTATCGATTCCGGTTCACACAAATCTGCCCATTCTTTTACCCACGATAGTAATTTCTTGTTCCTTGTCATAATTTTTATGATTCTATTTATAATTAATTAATCCTGCCAGATATAAAGATACATTAAAAATATAATTACTGTGTCAGGAATTGTGATCTGTGATATTAAAAAAAATGCCCTTAAACATACAAAATATTAATATATAAAATCTTTATCATCGCAAATATAAACATTATATATCTAAAAACTTTAAAAAGTTAAATATTATCATTTTTTGACCGGCTTGTATCGGGATTTTTTTTGTACTTATTCTTCAGTGTACAGACTGGTTGACTCTTTAAGACAGAAGAGGCCGTCTCATTTCTTTTATGAGACGGCCTCGAAAAAAATTGTATTGAATTTTTCAGTATTATTTGCCGAACTTGATTGAGGCCTGAGCTGCAGCCAGACGGGCAATAGGGACTCTGAAAGGTGAACAGCTTACATAGGTGAGTCCTGTTTTAAAACAGAATTCAACTGAAGCAGGATCGCCTCCCTGTTCGCCGCAAATACCTATTTTAAGATCGGGTCTTGTTGATCTGCCTTTTTCAGCGGCCATAGTAATAAGTTGACCGACACCATCTATGTCAATAGTCTGGAAGGGGTCAACAGGAAGCATCTTCTTATCGAGATAATCGTTAAGGAAGCCACCAATATCGTCACGGCTGAAGCCGAATGTCATTTGTGTCAGGTCATTGGTTCCGAAGGAGAAAAACTCGGCACTTTTTGCCATTTTATCGGCAAGTAATGTAGCACGGGGAATCTCGATCATAGTACCATATTTATAATTTATTTTATCGACTCCGAATTTCTCGCATACCTGACTGTAAACTTTATCAACAATTTTCCTTGTTTCATCAAGCTCAGAAACATCGCAGGTAACCGGTACCATTATTTCAGGTAATGGGTTTTTCCCTTCTTTTACCAGTTCCATTGTAGCTTCAAATACGGCTCTTACCTGCATTTCTGTTACTTCAGGGTATGTAATTCCGAGACGTACTCCTCTGTGTCCCATCATAGGATTGGATTCGTGAAGTGCTTCTCCGCGCTTTGCGACGTCTTCACGTCTTATACCGAGAGCTTTGGCCAGTTCTTCCTGGTTTTCTTTGCTCTGTGGTACGAATTCGTGAAGAGGAGGATCAAGGAGTCTGAATGTTACAGGCAGGCCATCCATAGCTTCCATAGTTGCCTTCATATCTTTTCTGACAAATCCGGAGAGTTCATCAAGAGCCTTACGTCGTTCGCTTTCATTTGCACTAAGTATCATTTTTCTAAGCAGGAAAAGAGGTTGTTCTGCCCCCTTGCCGTAGAACATATGTTCTGTACGGAAAAGACCTATTCCTTCAGCTCCGAATTCACGGGCCAGTCTGGCGTCTTCCGGTGTGTCGGCATTGGTTCTGACACCCATTTTCCGGTATTTATCTACAAGACTCATAAACTCCTGAAATCTTGGGTTTTCTGTTGCATCCATGAGAGCTACAGAACCGGTATATACATTCCCTTTTGTCCCATTAAGAGTTAGGACATCACCTTCTTTTATTTCAATGCTTGAGCCACTTACCTTAGCTATTTTGGCAGAACTGTCAACATGGAGAGCTCCGGCACCAACTACACAGCATTTACCCCATCCACGTGCTACAAGTGCAGCATGTGATGTCATACCTCCACGTGCAGTGAGGATACCAACAGCAGCTCTCATCCCTTCCACATCTTCCGGGTTGGTTTCTTCACGAAGGAGAATAACTTTTTCTCCTTTTCTGAACCAGGCCACTGCATCTTCTGCAGTGAAAACGACTTTACCTACAGCTGCTCCTGGTCCTGCAGGAAGCCCTTTTACAAGAGGCTTGACTTTTTTCTCAGCTTCGGGATCACATATAGGATGAAGCAGTTCGTCAAGCTGTGCAGGCATAACACGAAGGACAGCAGTTTTCTCATCGATGAGGTTTTCATGAAGCATATCCATTGCCATATTAAGGGCAGCAGTGCCTGTTCTCTTTCCGGTACGGCACTGGAGCATATAAAGGACTTTCTCCTGAATAGTAAATTCTATATCAAGCATGTCGTGGAATGCTTTCTCCAGAATATCACGTATGTTGGACAACTCTTTATAAGTCTCAGGCATGGCTTCTTCGAGACTGGGCAGATGTTTATTCTGCTCGTTCTTTGTTTCATTATTTAGTGGGTTGGGAGTACGGATACCTGCGACCACGTCTTCTCCCTGTGCATTAACAAGCCATTCGCCATAAAACAGATTTTCACCGGTTGCAGGATTACGTGTAAATGCAACACCTGTTGCTGATGAAGAACCCATGTTTCCGAAAACCATAGCCTGTACGTTAACTGCAGTCCCCCAGTCATCAGGGATACCCTCTATACGGCGGTATGATTTTGCTTTCTTTCCGTTCCAGCTTTTAAATACTGCTTTTATTCCACCTTCAAGTTGTTCTTTTGCATCATCGGGAAATGGTTTTCCAAGAACTTCTTTTACTGTAGTCTTAAATTCCTCTGCAAGTACCTGTAATTCTTCAGCAGTGATTTCAGTATCAGATTCATATCCTCTTTTTTTCTTGAACTGTTCAAGCTTTTCGTCGAGCCGTTTGCGTATTCCTTTACCTTCAGGGGGCTCAATATCTTCAGCTTTTTCCATTACCACATCGGCATACATCATAATGAGCCTTCTGTATGAATCCCATACAAAACGAGGGTTATTGGTTTTTTTCAGGAACCCTGGTATAGTAGCAGAACAGAGACCTATATTCAAAACAGTATCCATCATGCCCGGCATGGAACTCCTGGCACCGGAACGGCAGGAAACGAGAAGAGCATTTTCAGGATCTCCGTACTTCATCTTCATCGTTTCTTCAGTCTTTTTCATTGCTGCCCATACTTCAGGCATAAGGTCAGGGTGAAGAGTCCAATTGTTTTCAAAGTATTCGTTACAGGCTTCTGTGGTGATAGTAAAACCGGCAGGTACAGGCAGACCTAAAAGGCACATTTCAGCAAGATTTGCCCCTTTGCCCCCAAGGAGGTTTTTCATGTCAGCCTTTCCTTCTGCAGTCTTATTGCCAAAGGTGTAAACTCTTTTAATCGTTGACATAATGTTATAGTTTATTGATAATTAATTATTAGTTTTTTGAAATAAGTGCCAAAGTTAATACAAAAAATGAAATTCAGAAAAATGCCGGACAAATCTGTATCAGGCTCTTGGATGGAACATGAGAAGAGTGTCCCGGAGAAAACTTCTGTCAATATGTGTGTATATCTCTGTGGTCTGTATTGATTCGTGTCCGAGCATCTCCTGTACTGCCCTTAAATCTGCACCTCCTTCAACCAGATGAGTGGCAAATGAATGGCGGAAGGTATGGGGACTGATCTTTTTCCGGATTCCGGCTCTGGCTGAAAGATCTTTCACAATAGTAAATATCATTGCCCTGGTGAGCCGTCTGCCTCTTCGGTTAAGAAAAACGATATTCTTATCATGTATTACGCGAAGAGTGTTTCTTGAGGGTATGTAGTTTTCTATTGCCTTCAGAGCTTTGCTGCCAATAGGTACCAGTCTTTGTTTATTACCTTTACCTGTAACACTTACAAATCCTTCCTGCGAATGGAGGTCGGTAATGCGGAGGTTAACAAGTTCAGAGACCCGTAATCCACATCCGTAAAGAATCTCAATGATTGCTTTATTTCTGTGTCCTTCCGCTTTGCTCAGATCAATAAGGGATATCATCCTGTTGATCTCATCAGTTGATAAAACCTCAGGTAGTTTAAGTCCTGTTTTAGGTGATTCAATCAGAGAAGAAGGATTTTCAGTTATTTCACCTTCCGTAAGAAGAAACCTGAAGAAAGCCCTTATTCCCGAAATAGTCCTGGACTGGGTTCTTGCATTATAATTGCCGTCAGTATACCACTTCAGAAAGTCCTTGATATCCTGATAGCTGATTGATACCGGTAAAATGTTTCTATCGTCAGAAACAAAAAATCCGTGAAGCTTTCTGACATCTTCAGAATATGCCTCAACACTATTCTCCGAAAGGGATTTCTCTAGTCTGAGATATCTTCCGAAATCCTTTATTGCCTGATCCCAGGTTAAACTCATATCAGATAATTCCTGATGTTTTACAAAGTAATGAAAAGACTGGATAAATTGTATTTGTGAACACATCAATATTTTTAACTATTTTTACCCTTTGGAAATATTTACCAGCCAGTAAAAATGAAAATCAGTATTATTAACGGACCAAATCTTAACCTGCTAGGTAAAAGAGAACCTGAAAAATATGGAAATACATCATTTGATGATTATTATAAATCACTGAAAGATATTTATCCCGGTATTAATTTTGAATATTTTCAGTCAAATGTTGAGGGCGAGATTATTAATGAGATTCAGAATAAGGGGTTCACTTATGACGGAATTATACTTAATGCCGGTGGTTATACCCATACATCGGTTGCCATTGCTGATGCAATAGCTTCGGTCAAAGTGCCTGTAATAGAAGTTCATATCACTAATATTGGGGCCAGGGAGGATTTCAGGAGGGTGAGCCTGATAGCCCCTAACTGTGCAGGATCGATAGCCGGATTTGGAATGGATAGTTACAGGCTTGCCATTGAGGCTATTTTATACAGGCAAATAAAATAATGAAGTGATGGACAAGAAGAGAACAAAAATAGTTGCTACTATATCAGATAAAAAATGTGAGACGTCTTTTATTAAAGAATTGTATGAAGCAGGAATGGATGTGGTCAGAATTAACTCAGCCCATCTGGATATTAAAGGAGCTTCCAGGATTATACAGAATGTAAAATCGGTGTCAGACAAAATAGCCATTTTAATTGATACCAAGGGGCCGGAGATACGTACCACAGTATGCGATAGCCCCATACGGGTTAAAAAAGGTTCTGTTTTAAAAATGAAAGGTGATCCTGACCGTAAGTCAAGCGGCACGGATATTTTTGTTAACCTGAAAACCTTTGCCAAGGATATACCTCTGGGATCATCTGTAATGATAGACGACGGAGACCTTGAACTAAGGGCAACCGCAAAAGAAGGAGATGTACTTGTTTGTATTGCAGTAAACGACGGGTTAATAGGCTCAAGGAAGAGCGTAAATATACCCGGTGTAAAACTTAATCTGCCGTCAGTTAATGACAAAGACCGGGAGTTTATAAAATTTGCAGCTGAAAATGAAGTGGATTTTATTGCCCATTCATTTGTGCGATCAAAACAGGACGCTCTTGATGTTCAGGCAGAGATCGACAAGCACAACAGTCAGATGAAGATCATCGCAAAGATCGAGAATCAGGAAGGTGTTGAGAATATTATTGAAATACTGGAAGCTGTTTACGGGATCATGGTAGCCAGAGGAGATCTTGCCATTGAGATACCTTATGAGAAGATCCCTTCCATACAACGTATGATGATATCCAGGTGTATTTATTGCAGGAAACCTGTAATAGTGGCAACACAGATGCTACATTCAATGATAACCAATCCCCGTCCGACAAGAGCTGAAGTTAGTGATATAGCAAGTGCTATTTATTCCCAGACCGATGCAATAATGTTGAGTGGCGAGACAGCATACGGAAAATATCCTGTAGAAGCAGTCAGAACAATGACCCGGGTCGCTCTGGAAGTTGAGCACAATAAGGAGAAGTTTCTGAATACTCCCTTTGCTCAACCGGTAGGAGAAATATCTTCTCACCTGGCAAAAGTGGCAGTTGAAACTTCAGTCAAAATAGCAGCCAAAGGTATTATAGCTGATACCAGAAAGGGACGTACTATCCGGGATATGGCATCTTACAGGGGCTTTAATCTTATTCTGGCCCAATGTTACTCAACAAGAACAATGAGAGAACTGGTCCTTTCTTATGGTGTCTATACCAATTTTCAGGAAACACGCAAGTCAGTCGACCAGTTCATACATATAGCTCTTAGCACTCTCGCTCCGTCATACGGACTGAAAGGAGATGATATAGTAGTCGTTCTTGCTGGTAATTTTTCAGGAAAATCAGGATTCTCCTTTATTGAAGTTGGTTCGATTCAGTATCTCATGGATCGTGTTACTATTACCGAAGGCTCTTAACTGGTCTGATTTTTGTTGCTTTAGTTTAACCCGGCACAACTAGAAATGATAAAGATATTTTCATTATTCATTTGCCTCCTTTTACATCCTGTTCATGTCAGCCTTACGAGTATCAACCATGTCCAGGATACAGACTCACTTAAGGTAATGGTAAGAATGTATTATGATGATTTTATCAGTGACTGCTCCCTGTTTTTTGGCTCCGGAGATTTTGATGGAAATGCATATCAGCAGATTCTTCTTCCTGAAGAGTATATGAAGAAATACCTGGATGACAGAATACGGATAAAGGTCAACAATAAACAATTGAAAGGTAAGTTATTAAATATGATTCTGTCAGAAAACGAAGTGACTGCCAATTTGCTTTTTATAACAGAAGCTAAACCTGAAACAATTATGGTCAGTAACCTGATCATGTCTGGTCTTTATGCCGATCAGGCCAATATGACCATTGTTCATGTAAGTGATCTTGAGGAAGGAGTTAAATTTACTCCTGAGTATACGGAAAAAACATTCATTTTGAAATAATTACGAAAGATATTATGTGATGAAAAGATTCGCGGCGGTGTTGTTGTTATTGCTTGATTTTTTTATTCTCAATGCTACTCATAACAGGGCAGGTGAGATTACCTACCGGCAGATATCTGATCTTACTTATGAGATAACAATTACAACATTTACTTATACACTGAGTCTGGCTGACAGGCCGGAATTGACTGTTAATTGGGGTGACAACTCAACTTCTGTCGCAGAGAGAAACCCGGACGAGATTGTCAGACTGCCAAATTACTACCAGAAAAATGTTTACAAAGTGCAGCATACCTTTCCCGGACCGGGTGTCTATAAGATTGTTGTAGAGGATCCTAACAGAAATTATGGGGTGAGAAATATTCCTAATTCTGTAAATGTTGTCTTTTCTATTTCTACAACACTGACTGTTAATCCTGCTATGGGGCCAAACAGCACACCGGTCTTACTTAATCCTCCATACGATAAAGCAGCGCTGGGGTATATTTTTATTCATAATCCGGGTGCTTTTGATCATGACGGAGACAGTATATCATACGAGCTTACAGATTGTACGCGTGAAGACGGAGCACCCATCGAAAATTATGTGCTGCCTCCGGCCACCGATACATTATATGTTGATCCTGTAACGGGAGATCTGATATGGGATACTCCGGCCGACACAGGAAAGTATAATATAGCAATGGAGATACAGGAATGGCGTAATAATAAGAAGATAGGTGTTGTTAACCGTGATATGCAGATAGAGGTTTACCGTACCAATAATAATCCTCCTGTTAATGGTCCTTTAAAGGATATTTGTGTCGAAGCGGGAGAAACAGTAGATTTTATCGTCTCCTCAACAGATGAAAACAACGATCTGATTTCACTTTACGCACGATCCGGGATTTTCAGTCTGGAATCATGTCCGGCAATTTTTACCGGTATAGACTCAGGGCCCGGTTTTGCTTCAGCAAGGTTTCTCTGGACTACCTGTCATGAAGTGGTAAGGAATCAGCCTTATTCAATCATTTTGAAATCGGATGACAATAATGAGGATATAATATTGTCAGATATAGATAATATGACAATAAAGGTACTTGGACCTCCTCCCGTTCTGGAAAATGCTGTCCCGGAGGGGAAGTTCATCAGACTGGCATGGCAGGATTATGGTACTCCGGTTATTTCAGGATTTGCTGTTTATCGCCGGGAGGGGGCTTCTACATTTATTCCTGATTCCTGTACTTCAGGCATTCCTCCTTCCACAGGTTTTATAAAGGTTGGCTATACTGACGGGAGTTCCACGGTTTCTTTTACCGACACAAATAACGGTCAGGGCCTTGAGTTTGGTAAGGAATACACTTACAGGATTGTAGCTGTATATCCAAACGGGACAGAAAGCAAAGCCTCAAATGAGATCACCTCAGCCCTTGTCGCAGGAACACCGGTTATCAGAAATGTAAGTGTAACCAATACAGACGATACAAACGGATCTGTTTATCTGGCATGGAAGAAACCTGACAGTCTGGATACAATACCGGCTCCCGGCCCCTATGAATACCGTATTTACAGAGCTGCCGGCATAACCGGAACGGATTATTCGCTCATCCAATCAATTTCAACTACAACCCTGGATGATACAGTTTTTGTTGATACTCCGCTTAATACTCAGGCAGACGGGCATATATACAGGGTGGAGCTATGGAATAGGACCTCCGGTAATGAATTCATGGTTAGCTCACAACCAGGATATGCATCATCACTTTTCCTGTCTGCATCTCCCGGAGACAAAAAGGTGAGATTCACTATTAACAGGAATGTGCCCTGGATAAATACAGAGTATGAATTTTTCAGATTAAATGAAAGTACAGGGACTTATGAACCGATCGGTTCAACGAATCAGCTGACTTATACTGACAGCGGACTTGAGAATAACAGAGAGTATTGCTATTATGTAAGGTCGACAGGAGGTTATCTGGCATACAATATGCCAAAAAACCTCGTTAACCTGTCACAGATTGTATGTGTTGAGCCTGTTGATAATGAAGCACCCTGTGTCCCTGAGATAAATGTTACAAGTGAGTGCGACAGTCTCTACAATAATGTGACATGGTGGATTACAGATTCTGAATGTTTTGAGGATATAGCCGGATATATTATATATTATAAGCTATTGTATGATGAAGAACTGGAGTATCTTACAACGATATATGATAAAAACACTTTTTCTTACAGACATTATCCGGGAGATATTGTTGCAGGTTGTTATACGGTTTCTGCATTTGATTCTCTGGGCAATGAGGGAGAAATGTCTACAATGGTTTGTGTTGATTCCTGTAAATTTTATGAGATACCCAATGTCTTTACTCCAAATGGGGATAACATCAATGACCGTTTAATAGCCAAAACGTCGGGATTAGTGGAAAGAATTGATTTTAAGCTTTTTAACCGAAATGGCATGCTGGTATTCAGTACTGAAGATCCCAGGATTGAATGGGATGGTACATATAAGGGAGACATCGTGTCACCCGGAGTCTATTTTTATCAATGTGATGTTTTTGAGCGCCGCATCACTGGTATTGAACAATTCCATTTATCGGGTTTTGTTCATGTTATAACAGAGAAAGGTGCTGAGTTGAACCAGCAACCGACAAAATGATTCATAAGGAATGTGAAATGAAGAGAACAGTAATAATATTAGTTTCTTTTTTATTGCCGGTAATGATTTCCGGACAGACACTCACAGATAAGCTGTTAAAGGCAGATGCTTTTTTGAAAAACGGTAAGGCAGATCAGGCTGTTGAGATTCTTAATGAAGCACTTAACGAAAAAAGTGACAGCAGGTTGTATAGTAGGAGGGCAGAGGCTGAGATAATAAAAGGTGATTTTTCTGCAGCAATAGCCGATCTGAACAGAGCCAATGAGTTAGATAAATATTCCGGAGAATTTGGTCTTGCCAAAGTATATGCTTTAATAGGTGATGCAACAACATCACTGTACCATCTTGAGATTTGTATGAATTCACCTTACAAAAAAAGTGAAAAGGAGATAATGCTCAATCCGGCATTTTCCAAAATTGAGAATACTCCCCAGTGGCGTAGTTTCTGGCAGAAAGGCTGGTATCCCGAAATAGACACTAAATTGTCAGAAATAGAATACTACCTCGGATTGGGAAAAATTGAAGAAGCAGTCAGTATTTTATCAGATATAAGTAACAGATACAGTGAGAGTGAAAAGCTTATTTATGCCTCTGCCATGGTCAGTCTTGCACAGGGAAATAATTCTGAAGCGTTACGTTCTGTGACCAGTCTTTTATCACAGAAGCCGGAGAATGTTAATTATTTACAGCTGCTTGCAGACATTCAGTTTGCTTCATCAAACTACGCCGGAGCCTCTGAGACTTATTCAAGACTTATAAACCTTGAGACTCCCGATGCCGGACTATATCTGAAAAGAGCAGAATGTTTCAGAAAAACCGGGGAGACTGATAAGGCATTGTCCGATATCAGTAAGTATATAGCAATATATCCTTCAGACAAAAATGCTCTTAGTCTGGCCGGTAGAATTGAAGCTGCAACAGGGAATAACTTAAAAGCTCTCTGGTACTTTTCTGAGAATCTTAAATATCATCCCAATGATCCGGATTGTTATATCGAAAGGGCTAACTCATATATGTCATCAAAGTCGTGGGAATGGGCAGTCAACGATTATTCCATGTCGCTCGATCTTGATCCTTCAAATTCCGAAGCCTGGCTGAATAAAGGTGTTTCACAGCTCAATGCAGGGAAAACAGAAAATGCCTGTCACGATTTCAGACAGGCTTACAGGCTGGGGAATAAAAAAGCAATAGAATATATAAGTAAGTATTGTATTAAGTAGGTTTTACCTTTATCTTATGTGTTTTTTAATCCTCTCGAAGAGATCGTGGGGTTTAAAAGGTTTAAGGATGTAATCGTTAATATTCAGTTCTTCAATTTTATCATAACTTTCTGACATTATAGCTGCAGTAAGAGCTACAACAGGGATATCCTTAATCCTTTGATTTGTTGAATTTCTTATCATACGTGTTGCCTCAATACCATCCATGACCGGCATGTGAAGATCCATGAGTATCAGATCAAATTCTTCGTTTTCTATTTTTTCCAGAGCCAGCTGACCATTTTCCGCATGAGAAACGATTACTCCCCAGCCAGTGAGAAACTTATTTGCTACGAAGAAATTTATTTTGTTGTCTTCTGCAATAAGGATTCGTTTTCCTTCCAGGCCTGTAAACGATTCAGGAACTTCTCCGTTTTCCTTCCGGTTTTTTTTATCAGCTATCTCAAAGTCAAGGATGAATGTAAAAACAGAACCTTCTCCGGGCTGACTTTTTACTTCAATAATTCCTCCCATGAGTTCAACAAGTTTCTTGCAGATAGCAAGTCCCAGACCTGTGCCTCCGAAATGTCTGGTGGTATCAGTGGCAGCCTGGGTAAAACTTTCAAAAATTGCGGTATGTTTTTCAGGTGGTATCCCAATGCCTGTGTCCTGAACACTGAATTCAAGTTTTGATTTATTTTCTTTCCTTTCTTTTTCTCTTATCGTAACTGTTATACCACCAACTTTTGTGAATTTCAGAGCATTTGAAAGGAGATTGGATAATATTTGATTGAGTCTTATCTGGTCACCAATGACATCTTCCGGAAGTGATCCTTCTTTTCTGATGGAAAAATTTAGCTTTTTGGCTTTCGAGCGGAACGAGTATGACCGCATTATTTCATCGAGAAAGTCATTCAGATTGAACTGTGTTTGTTCAAAGATAATTTTCCCTGATTCCATCTTATTGTAATCCAGGACATCATTTACCAGAGTGAGCAGGTGGTTACCTGAAAACCTGAGTGTTTTAATGAAATCCATCTGATCATCGCGTGGATTATTTTGTAAAAGAAGGTTGGTTATCCCAATTACTTCATTCAGGGGAGTTCTTATTTCATGACTCATTGTTGACATGAAAATCTGTTTGGACTGTGCTGCTTCTTCAGCTCTCTGTCGTGCCGTGATGAGGTTGTCAAGCATTATCCTTCTCTGTATGGCCACTGCAATCTGGTTGGCAATAAAATCAAGGATCTGCAGATCTTCATTGGAAAACTTGTTTTCATCATTATAATCCTGAAGACAGATAACACCAATTATGTTTTTATCAACCCTCAGGGGAACACCCATCCAGACCTTGCAATCACTACCTACCAGATCAATTTCTCCTGATTCTTCAAGCGATTGGAGATCATTTTTTTTCAGAAGAACAGATTTGTTATTCCTTATCAGGTAACCTGTAATAGTTTTACTGACAGGAGTTTCTCTGAAAATGTCTTTCTCATCGGCAAAAAAAGGAAATGATAAACTCTCGGTATTATTATCATAAAGAGCGATGAAAAAATTATTTGTATCCCATATTTTACTGAGTTCACTTACTATAATGGGGTATAATTCATTTATGTCGAGTTGTTTAAGAGCTGCAGAAGATATGTTGTAAAGGACTTCCTGAATGAGCTGATTCTTTTTTTCTGTTGTTATATCCCTGTACATAAATACATGTGCAACAGGTTCATTATTAACTGTTATTTCTGTGGCTATCAGAGAAACTTGTATTTCACTGCCGTATTTATCTTTTCTTACCGTTTCCCTTAATTCTTTATCATGTAGAGAAACAAGTTTTGTGATAGTCAGGGATTCTTCTTTGAGTCGGTCGGGTACGACCAGATCAACTATGTTTTCATTTATTGCTTCCTCATAAGTGTAGCCAAAAAGACTTGTAAATTCCTTATTAGCCATTGTGATCCTGCCAGTCAGGTCAGTTAATACTATGGCCTCTGGAGTAGAATTAATAAGATGTTCCAGAAATGCTTTTTCCCTTATTATTTGAGCTTCAATATGTTTATGTTTGCTTACATCAGTTATTGTACCTCTGTAGCATATTTTTTCCCCGTTATGAAAAACAGCAAATGAATGAGTTACTACAGGTATCAGATTCCCGTCATATCGCCTCAGAAAATATTCATTGCTGGAAATATCATCAGGAGATTTTAAGGTCTGCAAATTCCGCAGCATAAGATCTCCGTTGTCCGGGAAAGCTTCTTGTATGTATATGCCATTCTCAAGACTATCAGCAGTTATACCGAAATATTCCAGTCCTTTTTTATTGCCATATAATATTCTCCCATTCAGATCTACCTCATACATCATACCGGGCATCATTTCGGAAAATGTCCGGAATAAATTGGTTTGATGCTGTATATAATCATCAATTTTTTGTTGTTGACCCGGTTCCCATGTTACCATAATGTTCCCTGTTGTTAAAGGGAATCCTATATAATAGCCTTCAGAATCATTTCCGCTGGCCGATGCTTCCAGCTTGTGTGCTTTATGTGTCTGCTTTACCTGCTGCAGCAGTTCAATCAGTTTTTTCCGGTCACCCAGAGGGGTGTCAGTGATATCTTTACCTAAAACATTTTCTCGTTTTATGAGTTCTGTTTCTTCAGCTTTGTTATTTAAATTGAAAATATAAAAACCATTATCCTCTGCGGGCCTGAATATTGCCAGATAGCTGCTTATAGTATTAAGTATTTCTTCAATAACCCCACTCATATCCTGTCTGACATTTGCGGCCATCTCTAAATCGGTATGGCCGGTCTGGTTTTCAGACCTGAGCTTTTCAAGTTTTTTTTGCAACTCTCTGTATTGTTCCTCAAGTTGCATATATTTCTCTTTGTAATCCATCAGATCACGGTTTTAAATAGTGCTTAAAAATAACAAATTATAAAGTATTATATAATTAATGAAAGTAAAAACCGGTAGTTGGTTAATAAAATCAGGATGGTTTGGTTATGTTGTTGTAATATTTACAGAATGCAGACAGGCCACACTGATTACACAATGGTTTTCTGGCTTTACATATATATCTTCCGTGAAGGATGAGCCAGTGATGGGCTTTATGGATTATTTCCGGAGAAATGTTTTTTGTAAGTTGTTCCTCTGCCTGCATAGGTGTTCTCGCATTATGTGTAAGTCCGATTCTTTCTGATACCCTGAATACATGAGTGTCAACTGCCATTACCGGTTTATTGTAAAGGACCGAGGCAATTACATTGGCGGTTTTTCTGCCTACTCCGGGGAGTTTTTGAAGTAACAGAGGGTCAGAAGGGACTTTCCCGTCAAATTCATTTACAAGCATTTTAGACATTCCGGAAAGATGTTTCGCTTTGTTATTAGGGTAGGAACATGATTTGATAAATTCAAGTATGCCGGATTCACCGGCTTCCGACATTGAGTGGGCATCGGGGTACCTGGTCAGTAAGGCAGGAGTGATCATGTTAACTCTTTTATCTGTACATTGGGCTGAAAGGATTACAGACACAAGAAGTCCGAAAGGGTCCTGATATTCAAGTTCGGTAACCGGCATAGGATTATTTTCCATGAAATAATCAATCGTTAGTCTGTATCTTTCCTTCAGGTTCATTCATTTAAACATATAGTGCTGCTGTTAAGGTAATGATTTTATCTTTGTATATTAGCTGAAAATAAAAATATATTCCGGGAACTCATATTATTGAAATATTCCGGGGTATTAAAATAAATAACTTTATTGATCTGATGTTTTGGAAAAAATAATTATTACAACATCCGATTCGGTTTCGGGGATAGTGGTTGGTGGCAGATGGCAGGCAGTGGTAAAATTATTACCTGAAAAAAACGCTGTTATAATAACTGACAGTAATATAGCGGATATTTACGGATCTGATTTTCCCGACATTCCTGTTCTTAAGATAGAGCCTGGTGAAAAGAGCAAGCAATTGAAAATTATAGATTCACTTGCAAAAAAACTGTTAAAAGCCGGTATTGATCGTTCCGGTTTTATTCTGGGTATTGGAGGAGGAGTTGTTTGTGATATTGCAGGATTTCTTGCTTCTGTATATATGCGGGGTATCCGTGCAGGGTATGTTTCTACCAGTCTTCTTTCTCAGGTTGATGCCAGTACGGGAGGAAAGACCGGAGTCAACGTGGGTTCTGTCAAGAATGTCCTGGGAACTTTCAGGCAGCCGGAGTTTGTTATTTGTGATACAACAATGTTACGGACACTCCCGGAAGACGAATACTTATCAGGCATGGGAGAGCTTATTAAAACTGGTATTATTGGAGACCGGTCGATAATTGATATTCTGGAGAACAATACTGAATCTATAATGAGGAGAGAAAGAGAGCTGCTAACCTCACTTGTTTCGAAAGCTATTAGATACAAAGCTTCAGTTGTCGCAGAAGATGAGAAGGAAGCAGGACTCAGGCGGGTACTTAATTTCGGTCATACGTTCGGGCATGCCGTTGAGTTGTTCAGCGGGGTAAAACATGGTTATGCAGTGGCAGCAGGTATGAAAATGGCAACTTTATATTCATACAGGAAAGATTATATAAGCAGGCAGGATTGTGAGAGAATTAAGGATTTGCTGAAGAGGTACAATTTATCGGGAGATATTAATATTCCTCCGGAAAAAATGGAGAAAATGATTGTCCATGATAAGAAAAGGACGGGTACTGAAATGAATTTTGTTTTTATAAAAGGAATTGAAAAACCAGTAGTAGAAAAGATTCCTGTAAGAGAGCTTATGGGTTTTTACAAAGAATATTTAAAAGGTATAGTTGTAATATGAATTCATTTGGTGTTTTATTCAGAGTGTCGCTTTTTGGAGAGTCTCATGGTTCTGAGACAGGAGTTATAATAGATGGCTGCCCTCCGGGAATAGCACTTGATCCGGAAGATTTTATTCCTGATCTGACAAGACGTAAAAGCGGTGCCCGTGGTACTACTTCCCGTAAGGAATCTGATATGCCCGAATTTATAAGCGGACTGTATCAGGGATATACAACGGGATCACCTCTTGCCATTATTACCCGTAACAAGAATACGATCTCTTCTGATTATTCTCTTTTCGACAATATACCGCGACCAGGTCATGCAGATTTTGTAGCTAAAAAAAAATATTCAGGTTTTTCTGATATGAGAGGAAGCGGGCATTTTTCCGGAAGAATTACCTGGGGTATGGCTGTTGCAGGCGTTGTGGCAAAAAAGATATACGGTCAAAAAAATATAACTGCAAGATTATTATCAGCAGGTGGTTCTGAAGATATCGAAGATGCTATAAACAAAGCTATTGCTGATAACGATTCTGTGGGGGGAATAATTGAGTGTGTGGTTAAGGATCCTCCGGCAGGTCTTGGTGAGCCATTTTTTTATTCATTTGAATCAGCATTAAGCCATATTGTATTTTCAATACCTGCCGTAAAAGGTATTGAGTTTGGTTCCGGATTTGCATCTGCATCAATGAGGGGGTCTGTTCATAATGATCCGTTCACTGATGCTGCCGGAAAAACTGCAAGTAACCATGCAGGAGGAATTAACGGAGGAATAACCAACGGCAATGATATTGTTTTCAGGGTCGCTGTGAAACCCACTTCTTCTATAGGTAAAGAACAGTTTACCTATAATTTTCAGACAGAGGAAATGCAAAAGCTTAAAATACAGGGGCGGCATGATACCTGTATTGCACTCCGGATGCCGGTTATTATTGAAGCAGCAGTAGCTGTCACCATGGTTGATCTCTTGCTTATCGACAGGGGAATTTATGGAACAGATAAACGGGGAAAAACAGTTTCTTAGGATGCCGTTGACAAAGTAAAACAATTAACAGCAGACGGCAGGCCGGGAAAGCAAAAAATAGTATTTTATCATAGTCACATCAGCCACATAAATCAGGAGGAATTATTGTCAGTTTTATAGTATCCTATCCTTTGGTTTCTATGATCAGGGCTTCCTTGGTCGTACCGCTTATACGAAAGCGGTTATCAATTCTGTTACCAATAACCCAGGCTATTTTACCTGCTATTTCAAGTACCATCGTTTTTTCTTTTTCAGGCCTTGAGAGTTTCCTGTCGGTAAGATAATCGCTGAGTTTCTTTTTATTAATCATTCCCAAAGGATAGAAAAAATCACCAGGTTGCCAGGAACGGATTGTTATTGGATATGATACCATATTCGTATCTATAAAAGCCGTGCATGGATCCCCTGAAATACTGAATCCGGATTTAATGGACTCAATCCGGGCAGATATAACAAAAGGAATTGTTTTAAAATCAGCAATTGAATTTATTGTATATCTGGTATCGGTATGAGATATTGATTCAGTGATGATTATTGTGCCTCTGTGTTTAATAATCCTGTGTGTCTGTGTAAATAATTGTTTTCCGCTTTCTCCTGAAATAATATTTATCAGGTCATTTATATTGGAACCAGTCAGCCCGAAGGGGCGGAATAGTTCAAAAAGAATAGTCTCATTGGTAATATATTGATGCAGCAATTTAATATCAGCAATAATATTGTCATCAGATATATCAAATACTTCTTTCTTTATGTTTTCAATATAAGCAGATACAATTTCATGTGTTTTCCGTAATCTTGATGATGTTTCATTAAGGTTTTTTTCTGCTGAAGGATTGATTTCCTTAAAGACAGGAATAACAAGATGCCGTATTTTATTTCTGACATATTTTGTTTCACTGTTGGTAATATCTTCTCTGTAAGCTATTTTATTTCTTTTGCAATAATCATCTATCGTTTCCCTTTTAGCAAATAAAAGTGGTCTTATGATCCTGTTCTCTGAGGGATTCATTCCTGTAAGTCCGGCAATGCCTGTTCCTCTGACAAGGTTTATCAACAGTGTCTCAATATTGTCATTAAGATTATGTGCGACAGCTATATAATCGTATTTGTTTTCCTGTCTTATTTTTTCAAACCATTCATATCGTAATTCCCGGGCAGCCATTTGTATTGAAATCCTTTTTCTGGCAGCAAATTCCTTTGTTTTGAATTTTACACAGAAGAAAGGTATTTCTTTTGATAGTGCCATTTTTCTTACCAGTTCTTCATCCAGATCTGAATCTTTTCCACGGAGACCGAAATTGCAGTGAGCTATTCCTGTTTTGTATCCTGCCCTGAAGAAGAGATCGCTCATTACCATTGAATCAATGCCTCCGCTTACTGTCAGGAGAATTTTATCATCTTTTTGGACTGATAGTTCAGTATTGATATATTTCAGAAAATTATCAAGCATGAGAAGAGCTGTCCTTATTTATAATCCATAACAGAGGGCGGACCGGGTTCGAAATTGGCAGGTCTCAGTAAATGTTCCCCTGAGATACAAAGATAGTTGATGTTCGAATTCAATGGCAGATTAGGGAAGAAACCGATCCTTATCTGGAAAGTATTGAAAACCAGATTGTCATTTCTTATTCTTATGCCAGCTCCTAATGATGAGACTACATGTCCTTCTGTGATGTACTGGTTGGTGCCGAAAAGGAAACCTGCTCCTGCATAGGCAAAGAAAGCAAACCGGAAACCGTAAAAATTTGCCGGACTGAAAAACACAGATTCTATATTCAGAGATAATCTCTGGTTTCCTCTGATAGAATCATTGCTGAAACCACTGAAGCCATGTTCTTTATTAATAAATAAATACTCATCAGTATAACGGCCAAATCCTCTTGTATAATCAAGATTTACAAAATTCCTCATTCTGTAAGTACCCAGATAGTTGAGGTTTGAAAAGAAACTTGTCCTAAGCATCAATACGCCCTGCTCTGTCTTATTCCCGTTAAAAAAAGTTGATATACCGGCTGAGGAATAAAAATATCCTATTGGACTAACGGAATGACCGGAAGATAAATTGATTCCTGCATATATCCTTTCCTTGAATTCATTTATCTCTTTTCCGGCAGTCATATCAACCAGAAGTCCATAGGGGATATCCTCAGTAATTCCATAGCCATAAATCAGGTTTGTCTTATAATAACGCTGACGCGAAAATGAAAGAGAAGCAAGAAAGATCTTATACTGTTGGAGATTATAATATGAGTCCGGAAGAATATCAGGATGTGAATAGGCATTATTATTAGTATATCTCAGACCTATAATAAAACGTGTAACCGATTTCCGGTCAAGAAGGAAAGAGCGGGATAGCCAGTAGTCCTGGAAATTAATTTTTAAGGATTCAGCAACTTGCATAGTGTCGAGATCCTCTGAAGTGATAATTTGTTTTACTGATATTCCTCCGGCATATTTTGTTGCGGAACTAACAAGCTTCCGGTTTATATTGAATCCATAGGTTTTTTTACCAAGGCCATCATGCCAGAAAGTATTTAGGTCGACAAACGACTTTAACAGATTATTAATATTATAGCTTAATCCGATGCCCGGCGAATCGGGTAATTCCTGATCGTAAGGAAGATCAAGCCTGAATTCATGACCTATTCCCAATACATTTTTTTCAAAAACAGATAAAGACCCTTTGTCAATGGAACTGTAATTTAAGGAAGCACCCAGAGAATAGACATCTTTTGTAATAACATAAATATCAACATCTTTCTCTGAAACAGGAATTATGACTATTCTGGAATCGCTTATAAAGGGTAGCTCTCTGAGTATTCTTTCATTTTCACTAAGACTGATAGGGGAGATGCTGTCTCCTTCAGAGAAAAGCAGGTTTTTTTTGATGATGAATTCATTTGTATTGAGATGGGTCTTGTTTAGCAAATTCTCAAGTTTGTTGGGCCGTGGGTCAAAAGGATTGTTAATATCCGACCCGAAAACATTCAGGCGTACTATATCAATTTTTCTTATTCTTTTCCCGGAATAAGGGAGAAAATTTGTCTCACTCGATTCGCTTAGTTGTATTAAGGGATTGGATTTATTGGAGACAATAACATAATCATATAGTTTTCTTGTAAGCAAATACTTCGAGGCCCTTAATCTAAGTGAATCGTACAGGTTATCCCGGATGCCTGCGTGATTGATCACCGGAGCTCTGGGAGTGTTATATAAAGAGCCGTATATTTTTTCAGGAACAAAAATATTCCTTACTGTAATTGATCCGGTAGGATTTATATGCTGCAAAGGTTTTTTAACGGAAGCCTCCTGGCTGTAAGCTATTCCGTTAAGAGAGAAAATGGCCAGGAAAATCAACGGTACTGAGCCTTTTCCGTATTTTATTTTTATAAGCCACATCAGGTAGCATGAGCATTGTTTTCAAGAACGTCATCAGAATTAAACTGGAATCCCAAGCGTTTGCCGGTTATCAGTTTTGAATGTTGTATTTTAGCTTCAGCCTGGCCGACAGTCGCAATCTTCACTGTGTCATAGGGAGGGACAAGAAGGTCAAATTCCAGGGCATACAGGATGGCAGTTTCTATAATAAGTTGTAATGACTCCCTTTTTATTTCTTCATTGCCGAAGTTTGTGAAAAGCATTCCCATTTGTCTCTTTCCTTCAACAAAATACTGGTTTTCATGATTGATAAAGATTCTTGCTATCAGATATCCCAGGTCGTCCAGACGGGAATACTTAAAGGAATCAAAAAGGAAATTGTAGATATTAATGATGCCTGAATAGGCATTGTATTTGTTCTTTTGTATGTAGGCTGTTTTCCAGGCGGGATGTTCCCTGTCAAATTGAAAAATATTGGAATGCATACTAAAGAACAATATGTCCCCGGCCACTTTCATCTGGGCATCAAAGCTGCTTCGGTCAGTATATTCCAATTTGATTCGGGGATCAATTCCTGTAAGGCTCGAATTGATATCTTTGGCCAGGTTTTTCAGTATATCTTTAGCTATAAGGAAGGTATTTAAGGTATTATCGTAGACTTTTTCTTTCAGAACGGATTTCTCATTTAGTGTTGAGATGATCATTTGTTTTTTTTCGTTCGGATCGGGCATAATTAATTTATTTGGGTAGAAATATGGCACCTAATTTAATAATAATTCACAAATAATCCAGAATGACCTTCTTTGTTCAATTTGTCTATTATGTTAATATGATCTGGCAAAAAGAACGCGTCTTTTTGAAGGTTTACCTGAATAGACACACTTGCCTTCTTCTTCTTTACTGTCAATAGGGATACAGCTGATAGTTGCTTTGGTCTCCTGTTTGATTTTTTCTTCAGTTTCTACGGTACCATCCCAGTGAGCCATTATAAACCCACCCCGGTTTTCAATAATATCTGTAAATTCTTCCCAGTTGTCTACGTACCATGTGTTATCATTTCTGAATTTCAGTGCTTTATTATAAATATTTGTCTGAATATCATCAAGGAGTTGTATGACATGTGTTATTACATTCTGTAGAGGGATTGTTTCTTTGGAAAGAGTATCTCTGCGAGCTATTTCGACTGTCTTATTCTGCAGATCGCGGGGGCCAATAGCTAATCTGACAGGTACACCCTTGAACTCATAGTCAGTGAATTTCCAACCAGGCGTGTTGTTTTCCCGGTCGTCATATCTGACAGAAATGCCTTTGGATATGAGATCATCCTTGATTTTCACTGCCACTTCTGATATTTCAGAAGCTTGTTGGGCATTTTTGGAAATAGGGATTATAACAACCTGGACCGGAGCTAGTTTGGGAGGTAATATTAGTCCGTTATTATCCGAATGAGCCATAATAAGAGCACCTATCATCCTTGTAGACACACCCCAGGAAGTTGCCCATACATAATCAAGTTTTCCGTTTTTGTCTGTGAACTGCACATCAAAAGCTTTGGCGAAATTTTGTCCGAGGAAATGGCTTGTTCCAGCCTGAAGGGATTTCCCATCCTGCATCAGAGCTTCAATGGAGTAGGTGTTGATTGCACCGGCAAATCGTTCGTTTTCTGATTTATATCCTTTTATAACCGGGAGTGCCATGTAATTCTCAGCAAAATCAGAATATATATCGATCATCTTTTCTGTTTCCTGAATGGCTTCTTCTCTGGAGGCATGAGCCGTATGCCCTTCCTGCCACAGGAATTCTGATGTTCTGAGAAACAATCTGGTCCTCATTTCCCATCTTACAACATTTGCCCATTGATTAATTAGTATGGGTAAATCCCTGTATGATTGAATCCAGTTCTTATATGAGTTCCAGATAATAGTCTCGGAGGTCGGACGGACAATTAATTCTTCCTCCAGTTTTGCTTCGGGATCAACCACTACTCCATCCCCTTTTTCATCTTTCCTGAGACGGTAGTGAGTTACAACAGCACATTCTTTGGCAAATCCTTCAACATGTTTTGCTTCTTTGCTTAAAAAAGATTTTGGTATGAAAATCGGGAAATATGCGTTGACATGACCTGTTGCCTTAAACATCTTATCCAGTTGAGCCTGCATCTTTTCCCAAATAGCATAGCCGTAAGGTTTAATGACCATACATCCTCTTACTACCGAATTTTCAGCCAGATCTGCCTTTGTAACCAGATCATTATACCACTGAGCATAATTCTCATCCTTGTTTGTTAAAAGCTTCGCCATATTGTAGATACACTAATTGATTCAGATAAACAAAAAATTGCAGGCGTAAAAATAGATAAAAAGTTACATTATAAAAAAGTACGCTTGGCTATACTCTTTTTTTTATTATTTTTGATTTGTATGTTATGACTTGTATAGATGGGCAGAAGACATCTGTCTCAGATTGAATCCTGTTTGAATCAGACCTTCAGTGCCCATAGGGTTGAAAACCCGTATGATATGACAAATTTCTCCATACGGAAGAAACAGGAATTGTTTAAAGGGTTCTGCGGTTGATTAAAAAGAACCTGGTTGTTTGTTAAATTTAGACGTTTTATTATTGTTTGGTACAATATTTGTTTTCTATTTAATTGGATAAATAAAACAGGAAAGAAAAAATGAAAGCAATTAATTACATATCAATCTTAGCTATTCTGGCAACAGTTTCATGTACTTCAGCCCTTTATACAGGAGTTGAGTATGATGATCTTTATTACCAGGCTTCAGATCAGCCGGTTGTGGTAACCCGGCAGACAGTTGACCGGCAGATAGAAGAACGTGATCTGAAATCAGCGGAGTATTATGATAATATTTATGCTTCAGATACCCTTATGTCAGACGAATACTATGACGCTCTTGATTATGAAGAGGTTATGGATAACAAGGGTGCAGGGACAATAATTAACAATAATTATTATTATGATGATTATTCATACGCCGGAAGACTTAACAGGTTTTACGGGAATTATTTCTACCCTTACTGGAGAGATCCTTTCTATTATTCATCTTCGATGTGGTATCCCTCAATGAGTCTTAGTTTCGGATATCATTATAGTTCATATTATAATCCGTTTTATTACGATCCCTTCTATTCTGATTACTATTACGGAGGTTATTACGGAAGTTATCTCGGATATTACAGCCCTTATTCATATTATCCTTACAGTTATTCCCCGTATTATTACGGTGGATTGGGGTACTATCCCAGAGCCTATTATTCAGATAGCAATATAGAATATGGACGAAGAGAAAGACAAAGTAACTACTCTTCAGTATATAATACCAGGCTGACACCGACTTCTGCAAGTTCAGCAGCCAGAAGAGAGAGTTATGATACTAAAGGTACTTCTGCCGGAGTGCCGCAGAATAGCACAGGCGATATCCGCCAAAGTAATGTTTCGACCCAGGATAACAGGCAGAGTACACGTAATGCCGAGGTCAGAACTACAGAAAGACGGGATGTTGTAAGGACCACTGTACCGGCTACCCAGAGAAGTAATACAGAAACAAACAGAAATACATCTGTTGAAAGACCTGAATACAACAGTGTTAATAGAAATTATACTCCGAGTTATACTAATCCAAGAGTTAGTACAAGGCCTTCATATAATAACACAAGAATAAATACCAATACAAGGACAAATTCTGGTACCAGTCCTGATAGTTATGTTCCTGCCAGGACAAATACCAATACCAATACTAATACTAATACTAATACTAATACTAATACCGGAAGAGGATCCATATCAGCAACGCAAAGCAGATCATCTTCAGTTAACAGGAATTCATCTGGTACCTATTCGCTTCCTTCAAGGCAGAGTATACAGCGTTCTTCAGGTTTCTCTTCAGGATCAGGGAGTTCAGTCAGATCATCAACTTCATCATCAGGAAGAGGCTCATTTTCCGGCAGTAGCTATAGTTCCGGCTATTCAAGGAGCTCATCATCAGGTTCCTCCAGCTCTTCTTCCGGCTCATCAGGATCGTCAGGAAGATCTTCTTCCGGAGGCAGGAGGTAATATTTATGATATAACTTACTGAAAATTTAGCAGTTCATTCTTTATCAGAGTGGTGGTCTGCCTTTAACCAAAATAATAAAATCATGAAAAAAATAATGCTGATATTATCACTGATGCTCTCAGTATATTCTTTGAATTTTGCCCAGACTGTTGATGATGCTCTAAGATATTCGCAGATATTCTATTCAGGATCTTCCAGATTTACATCAATGGGAGGAGCCTTTACAGCACTGGGGGGCGATTTGTCAACACTATCACAAAATCCGGCAGGAATTGGAGTGTTCCGCTCATCAGAAATAACAATGACGCCCCAGTTGTTCCATATTAACACAAGGGCAAGTTTCAAATACGACAGTTCAGATGATTACTTGTATGATTTTAATCTGGCCCAGGCGGGATTTGTAATGAATCTGATAAGAAATAATTCAGAAACCGGATTGATCAATCTGAATTTGGGATACTCTTTTAATAAAACAAATAACTTCAACCAGACAGCTATTATAAATGGAGTGGGAGACAGAAGTTCTCTTGCTGATTACTGGGCTGAGTACAATAACGGATATACCGTTGATGAAATGTCCTCCGATGCTTATCTGGGATGGACTGGTTATGTAATTGATTCAATATCCGGTTATAATGACCAATGGGGAACTGTATTCTCAGGATATGGAGAAGAAACTTCTGTATACGGACAAACCATTACAAGGTATGTTGACTATTCCGGATCAACAGGGGAACATGCTATATCCATTGGTGGTAATTATTCAAACAAATTGTTTTTTGGAGCTGCCCTGGGGATCAGCCGTCTCAGGTTTACCAGTCATTATGAACATCTGGAAACCACTGATGAGGAATTGCCTTCAAGATATTCCGACCTTTCAGGGTTCAGTGATTTTCGTTATACTTTTGATTATGATAATACCGGTACCGGATTTACTTTTAAACTGGGGACAATATACAAACCGATTGAAGCATTAAGAATAGGATTTGCGTTTCATTCCCCTACAATTTTCCGTATTCATGAAGAAGCATATGATAATCTGACAGCTCATTTTGATGAAGGAGGGCTTCAGGAAGCTTCAAATAATATCCTGGGTTTTGATTATGCATTGACAACTCCTTTCAGGGTAATGATCGGTGCCGCCATTCAGATAAAAAAGCTGGCACTTGTAAGTGCTGAATATGAATTTGCTGATTACCGCGCTGCCCGTTTCTCTACTGTAGGTAACGACAGTTATGACTATAGCCTGAAAAACCAGCAGATAAAAAACAGTCTTAAATCATCAAATAATCTTCGACTCGGAGCTGAACTCAGACTGAACAAGATATATCTCCGGGGAGGATACAGTCTTTACGGAAGAGCTTTGCAAAGCGAGGATATTAACAGAGAACTTCAATATAATTCACTTTCCTGTGGTATAGGTTTCAGAGAGCAGAATATTAATATAGATCTGGGATATACCAATATTTACAATCCGTTGAATTATATTCTGTATGACACTTATAGTGAAACTGCCATATCTGATATGTGGGTTTCAAGAAATATTTTCAGTGTTACTTTTGGATATAAATTCGGATACTGATTACTTTGAATGACTTCCTTTGAGGTGGGTTATGCTATATGGGTGCCCACCTTTTTTATTTATTAGAAAATTGATTTCATAAGTACCTTTTACAGGTATTTTACAGTCTCAGGGCCGGCGTTGAAAATAAGGTCCACGATACTCAAACGGTTAGGATGACAATCTTTAACATCAAAAACCTGAGGATAGGGCTTAGTCCTGTATTTTGATGGTAATTTTGGATTAATATTATAGCGAAAGTCGTTGTCAGTGTTTCCCGTTTTTATAAACTCAGTAGTATAAGTAAGTGTTGTATTGCTTTTTAATATTGTAAGAATTTCTCTGATAAGATCCATGTTAAGATCCAGAAGAAAATCATATTTATTAAGGATTGTTTTTTCAAACATTTCTGAATAATACAGGTAAAAAGGAGATGAGCGGTAGGATGATGCAAGAGCTCCTACATGAACCTGTTGCCATCTTTTTGTGTAATCAATTCTGATATCTTTTATAAGGGTTTTATGACGACTTCCTGCCAATACCGGCACCGTCAGCATCTGAGGTCCTCCGGCAGAAAGGATATAGCACCGGTTACGATAGCTTTGTTTAAGGTAATTTTCTTCTCTTTCCAATAAGGCGATTTCATAATGTAAAAGTCTGGCAAAGTATTCTGCAGGAGGTAGATAAGCTGTAGAAAAATACGCTGTTTGCGGCATTTGGAGATAATCTTGATTACAATAAATAATTTTCAAAAATATGGTTTATATATCGTATGGAGCTAACTTAATTTATATCAAATTATATTTTTGTTTCGTTATTCCTCATACCTTGCCGTTCTGAATACTTTACCAGACCAAAGATATATATCTGAAGTAAGTTTTTCAGGCAATAATTCTTTTTATTATACAGGTAATTATTACAATTAAATTGAAAATTCCATAAGCTGTTTATTGAGGAAAGACAAAAAAAAATTGTATTTTTCGGCTTATACTTCCATGAGCCCCTAGGGGTTCATACGACAATTAAAAATAAAAAAATTAACGTATGAAAAGGAGAGACTTTCTTAAAAAATCAGCAGGTGCGGGACTGGCAGCGGGTGCTGCTTTCAGCCTGGGAGGATATGATAAGGTATGGCCGGCAGAGATGGCAAATGCCGAATATGATATGGTAGCTATTATGGGAGGTTCTCCAGAAGCCATGTTTGATCTGGGAATCCAGGAATTTGGAGGAATGGGTACATTCATTCAGAAAGGACAGAAAGTCCTTGTTAAACCCAATATCGGATGGGATGTTGTACCTGAGTACGCAGCCTGTACTAACCCTGCCCTTGTGACACGGGTCATCGAACATGTGTTCAGGGCCGGAGCTAAAGAGGTTTATGTCTTTGATAACTCAGTCGATCATGGTCCAAGTTGTTACAGGACATCCGGTATTGAAAGTGCTGCAAAGAAAGCCGGGGCGAAGGTTGTTCCGGCTCATTCAGAACGCTATTATCAGGAAGTTGATATACCGGGAGCATTGGTATTGAAGAAAGTAAAGGTTCATGAAGTGCTTCTTGATACAGATGTCTTTATTAATGTCCCTATTCTTAAAGATCATGATACCACCAGAATGACCGGATGTCTCAAGAATATGATGGGTGTTATATGGGACAGGAGATGGTGGCATTCTAATAATCTTGATCAGTGTATCGCTGACTACGGTCTTTTTGAGAAAAAACCCGTTTTACATATTCTGGATTGTTATAATGTAATGTTTCGTAACGGTCCAAGAGGAGTGTCACGTCAGGATATCGTCCAAATGAAATCGCAGATAATAGCCAGAGACTGGGTGGCAGCCGATACCGCAGCAACAAAATTACTGGGAGTAGAACTTGAGAAGATAGAACATATACCGCTTGCTGCTAAAATGGGACTTGGCACAACAAATATTGAGTCACTGAATATTAAAAGGATACAAATGTAATTTTTAATGAAAAAAAGTTTCCTCAGACAATTCCGTATACTGTTTTCAACTCTGATTTTTATTTGTTTTTTCTTAATTTTTGTTGATTTACAGAATATTATACCAGAGAAATATATTACAGCTCTGCTGAGTCTTCAATTTGTGCCATCCATTCTGGAATATATTAGTCTTAAAACTGTGTTATCAGCTGGCTTTGCTGTTGTTATTGTTCTTACTCTTATTACGGGCAGAACATATTGTTCCTTTTTATGTCCTCTTGGTATAGGTCAGGACATATTCAGCAGGATTGGAGGGAGAATCAGAAAGAAATTCAGAAGATACGGATATAAAAAACCTTTTACTGTACTGAGATATTCACTTCTTGGAATAACATTGCTTGTCTCGGTGATCTGGGGTATCTATATGTTAACCCTTCTGGATCCTTATAGTATTTTTGGCAGGTTCATGACTTTCTTCGCAAAACCTGTTGTTGTGATAATAAATAATTTTCTTGCCGCTATTCTTTACAGATTTGATATTTACAGCCTGCATCATTTCCCTTTGACAGCATACCACCTGCAGGTATATGCTATACCTGCAGCTTTTTTTCTCTTAATAGGAATTCTTTCACTTACGAAAGGTCGTCTTTATTGTAATACAGTTTGTCCGGTAGGTACTTTTCTCGGATTTCTTTCAAAATTTTCACTTTTAAGAATCAGATTCGATGAGAACAAGTGTACCAAATGTGGGCGATGTGCAGTAGGTTGTAAATCATCATGTATTGATTTTCTTAACTATCATGTTGATGTGTCCCGCTGTGTTGATTGCTTCAATTGTATTGAAATATGTCCCGATAATGCATTATCATACGGTATTGTGCATATTAGGGAAAAGAATACAGAAACAGATGAGGGCAAAAGGAAGTTTATAGCTGGTTCACTTGCAATGTTACTGGGTTTTCCGGCTTCATTGAAGAGTCAGGACCGCAATGTTCCTGTTCCCGGGAAAGGATCAACAGTAAAAGAAAACAAGACATCTCCTGTCTGCCCGCCGGGAGCCGGGTCAATAGCAGATTTGCAGAAAAACTGTATAGCATGTTCACTTTGCATAACTGTTTGTCCTACAAATGTATTGCAGCCAGCCTGGCTGGAATATGGAGTGGCTGGTATGATGCAGCCTGTAATGAATTACCACAAAGGATTCTGTAACTATAATTGTAACAGATGTACCGAAGTTTGTCCGACTAATGCCCTTCGTCCACTTGTCCTTGAGGCAAAAAGACTGACGCAGTTGGGGAAAGTAAATTTTATTAAGGATAATTGTATTGTAAAAACTGAAAAAACAGCTTGCGGTGCCTGTGCAGAAGCTTGTCCCACCAAGGCAGTTTATATGGTCCCCTACGAAGGTAACCTGAGAATTCCTGAAACAAACACCGAAATTTGTATTGGATGCGGACAATGTGAATACGCATGTCCAGTTACTCCTTTTAAAGCTATTTTTGTTGATGGGAATCCTGTTCATCAGGTGGCAAAAAAACCAATGGATGATGAGGCTGACATTGAGATACCTACTGAATTTCCTTTCTGATTATCTGCGATAAGAGAAAATGCTTAATAAACTAAAAACAGTGAATTGTTTTCAGGATTTATAGAATAATGTTTTGTCAATTTTACCTGAACGAAAAGGATGAAATTATCATATATAGAACATATTGGTATAGCAGTAAAAGATTTGCCCTCATCGGTTGAAATGTATGAAAAAATTTTTGGGCTTAAATGTTATAAAACAGAAGAAATAGCTTCACAAAAAGTAATAATGGCATTTTTCAGAATTGGTACAACCAGGATTGAGTTACTTGCATCCACAGATCCGGACAGTTCTTTGGCAAAATTTATTGAAAAAAAAGGGGAGGGGGTCCATCATATAGCTTTTGCAGTTAATGAGCTGGAAAAACAACTTGACGATGCCAGAGCACAAGGGATCAGACTGGTAAATGAGAAACCTGAAAAAGGGGCGGAGGGAATGGATATAGCTTTCATTCATCCACGTTCTGCTTCCGGAGTTCTCATTGAGTTATGCGAAGACAAATCAATTAATTGCTAAGGTTTTTTCTCCAATGAAAATGCCTTTTGACAAAAAAGTGTTGATGATATTCAGATATTTATAAAAAACTTAATTAATAATAAATATGGAGTGTTACAAGTGTCAGTTATGTGGTTATATATATGAACCCGAGAAAGGTGATCCGGAAAATGGTATAGAACCGGGAACAGCTTTTGATGATCTTCCTGATGATTACGAATGTCCTCTCTGTTCTGCCGGAAAGGAAGAGTTTGTTCTCTGTGATTAATGATATACCAGATGACTGATTTATTTATTCCTTAAGAGGAATATTGTCGAGGATATCGAGAAGAAGGTCCCAGAACATCCGGGTTGTCTCTATATTCAGTTTTTCTTCCGGTGTATGTGCTCCACGGATAGTAGGACCTATAGAGATCATATCTAAACCTTTGAATTTTTGATAGATCAGACCACATTCCAGTCCGGCATGAATAGCTCTGATATCAGGTTTCTTGCCAAAAAGTTTTTCATAAGAGCTTTGTGTTATTTTAAGTATCCCGGAATTAATATTTGGTCTCCATCCCGGATAACCTTCAGAATGAGTAACCATTGCACCAGCAAGGCTAAGACATGATTCGACCATGGCTGCTACATCATATTTTGAGGATTCAATAGAACTTCGCTGTGATGTCACTATCTCTATGGTATTATCTTTTTTAAATTTCACAGATGCAAGATTAGTTGATGTTTCAACCAGATCATCCATTTCCTTCGACCAGGCTAATGCTCCGTGCGGACAGGCAGTAATACTGTTGAGGAGACGTTTTTGACGATCTCCGTCCATGACGTGTGAAGGCAGATCGACTTCTTTTACAAATATTTTTAACCCTTTTTCGATTTCACCGAATTCTTCAAGTATGATAGAATGAAAACTATCAATCCAGTTTTTAACCTGTTCTGAATATGACTTTTCAACTACTATTGTAGCAAAGGCTTCTCTTGGAATGGCATTTCTGAGGTTCCCGCCGTCGAATCTGCTAATTGAAATATTGTAGTTATTTGAAAGATTCCAGAGAAACCTGTTCATGATCTTAACCGAATTGCCATAACCCTTGTGTATTTCGTCACCTGAATGTCCTCCGTGAAGTCCTGTTAATGATAATTCCAGTGCCACACTGTCTTTTTTAACCGGCACTGTATCATATTTCATTATACCCACCGTATCAATACCTCCGGCACATCCAATATAAAGAATTCCTTCATCTTCAGAGTCAAGATTGATAAGTATTTTGCCGGAAAAAAAATCTGATTGCAGATTTGCCGCTCCTGTCATTCCTGATTCTTCGTCGACAGTGAAGAGACATTCAACAAGACCTGTTTTAAGGTCCTTATCTGTGAGAATAGCCATTTGAGCGGCAATACCTATACCATCATCAGCACCAAGTGTTGTTTCCTTTGCTTTAACCCAGTTCCCCTCCACAATGGGAATAATGGGATCCTTTGACCAGTCGTGAGGATAATCGGCATTTTTCGCGCCTACCATATCCATATGACTTTGTAGTACAACACCTTTCCTGTTTTCCCATCCCGGTGATGCAGGGCGTGTTATCAGGACATTGCCAATGGTATCCCTTTTTGCATCAAGATTGTTCTTTTGAGCAAATTGCAAAAGATGCTCTCTTATTTGTTCTTCATTTTTGGATAAACGGGGTATCTTACATATTTCCTCAAAATATAACCAGACCCGTTCTGGATTTAAGCCGGATAATACACTCATGATACAGACATTTGAATTTCAATCAATTTATAAAGGTATAAATTTTTGTGATGTTGAAACTGATTTTAGTCATGTAAGAAGCTGATCAGTTTATACGGCTCAGGGGGAGAAGTCGGGAAAGCTGAAGACAGGTAAGATGTATTTATCAACCCAGTTTCATTTTTTCTATCTCTTCGATATTTCTTTCGTTAGTTATCGCTTTGGCTTCCGCTGTATACAGGAAGTCGATAAGATCCTGGTATCTGTCTATTATTTTTCCCCGTACTATCTTCATTGTTGAATTCATCAGGCCATTTTCTTCAGAAAAACCTTCTTCAAGGATAGCTGTTGCGACCGGAAGCCAGCGTTGTGGAAACATTTTACCATATTTGCCGTTTGTACGGTATTCGTTCACTTCACTTTCAATGAGATAAAGGACAGCCCTTTTACCTTCCTCAGATGAGGCCGTCATATTCTTATCTTCCAGGTAAGTCTTAAGAGCATGCTGATTAGGGACAATCAGGCATACAGTATAAGGTTTTTGATTATTGAAAAGCATGCATTGTTCGATGTATTTTGATTGTTCCATCATGGCTTCTTCTATGCCTTCAGGACTGAATTTTTCACCGTCATCGGCAATAAGGAGGCTTTTAAACCTGCCAAGAACATATAAAAAGCCATCTTCTGTCATGTATCCCATGTCTCCTGTATGGAGCCATCCATCTATGATTGTATCCTTAGTTGCAGCATCATTTTTCCAGTAACCATACATTACATTTCCACCCTTGATAATTATCTCACCCTTTTCTCCAACAGGCATCTCATTACCTTCCTCATCGCATATTTTAAGATCCATGTTATTGACCAGAGCTCCAGATGACCCGAGACGATGCTTTGAAGGACCGTTTGAGGAAATTACAGGTGAGGCTTCACTCAAACCATAACCCTGGTACATGGGAATTCCCAGAGCATAAAAGAATCTTTGCAGTTCAATATCCAGAAGAGCTCCTCCTCCTATGAAGTAATCCAGTTCACCTCCATAAGCTTCACGTATTTTGCTGAATATTATTTTATCATAAAGTCTTAAAAGAGGCTTTTTTAATTTTTGCAGTCCTTGTCCCTTGTTCCAGCCTTCTTTATTATATGAATAGGATATCTTAAGTGCATGATTGAACAGTATTTCAGTAAGTCTGCCCTTTTCCTTTATACCTTTTTCAATATTCTTCCTGAAATTTTTTGCAATAGCAGGGACACTCATCATCAGATTAGGTTTGATTTCCTTAAGACATACAGGAAGGTTTCTCAATGTTTCCAAAGGGGTTTTGCCTGTTTTGACCGAAGCAATACTTGCTCCTTTACCCATGAAGGCAAATACTCCGCAGGTATGTCCGAAAGAGTGATCCCATGGCAGTATGAGAAGTGTCTTGTAGAAAGGAGGAATATCTATCAGACTATAAGACTGGTACACATTTGTTATATAGTTGCCGTGTGTCAGAATAATCCCTTTCGGATCAGCTGTTGTACCGGAAGTGTAGCAGATATTTGCAAAATCATCAGGAGTGATACTCTTATACAGGTTCACGAACTTTTCCATATTTCCCGGAGACTCCAGGCATTCTCTTCCAAGTTTCCTTACCTCATTAAAATGGATCTCATTTTCTCCGTATTCTTCCTGTGTATCAAAATGAATAATCTTTTCAAGTGTTTTAAATTTACCTGAAATATCTTTCAGTTTTTTGTGCTGGATTGATGAGATAAGTATCATTCTTGACTCTGAATGATTGAGACGGAATAAAATCTCTTCGGGATTTAATTTTGCTGACAGAGGGACATTCATTGCTCCTGTATACAGTATCCCCAGTTCCCCTATTACCCAATTATTGCGTCCTTCTGACAATATACTCAATCTGTCACCTTTTTTTATTCCTAAAGCAATAAGACCGGCGGCAAATTCATAAACCTGTTTTTTCGTTTCTCCATAGGTCGTCCCTTCATATTTTTCGGCAGGTTTTTCCCATAAATATATATTACTGCTGAATTGTTCAACGCTTTCTTCAAAAAACTGAATTATAGATTTCATACGATTATTTAATTATTATTTTATTGGTCTAATGCAACTTATATGAATCAAACGATTATTCACCTTTGTGAATGGCTGCTCTTGAAAGTTTTCATTGAATTATCGTTTTTTATGACAATTATTAAAAGCCTAATATACAAAATCTATAATATTTAAGGATATCACCTTGTTTATTATCATTTGGATTGAGAATCAATAATATCTATCTTTGTTTATATGCCGGAAATATATTAGGCAGGACCATTAATCACTTTATTCTTGAATTTATGAGGTATTTTACAGCGATTATTTTAGCAGTATTATTGTTATCACTTCCTTCCTGTAAATATTTTAAAGAAAAGAAACTTTTTAACAAGAAGGATGATGTTATGGCAGAATGGCTGGCAAAGCAGGACAGTGTACGGGTTGCTGATTCTATCAGACAGGTTCAGGAACAATTACTGGCACTTGAGGCTGCCCGTCTCGATTCAATACGTGTTGCAGAGGAGGCACGTGAAGCTTTGGCTACTCAGTACAATATTATTGTTGGTAGTTTTATAACTCCCGAATATGCTATAGCATGGGCAGAAGAATTTCGCAACCGTGGGTATGATGCAAAAATCATCAGACCGGAAAACACACGTTTTGAACTTGTATCTGCTGAATCACATCCAAGTCTTGGCAGGGCCGTAGCACGACTTGAACAGTTCCGTGATACAGTGCTGATGGATGCCTGGATTTACAAAAAGAGGTGACCAAATAGTTTCAGCGGAAGATAGTTTCTCTGCGGTCCGGACCTACAGAAATCAGAGTTATTGGTATACCAGTTTGATCTTCAATAAATTTAATGTACTCTCGAAGATTTTTAGGTAGCTTGTTGTAATCATTTATTTCAGAAATATCTTGACTCCATCCGTCCAGTTCTGTATAAATAGGTTCAACAGCCTCGTTAGTACAGGGTATTTCGTTGGTTTCTTTTCCCCGGTGAAGGTATGAAGTACATACTTTGATTTTTTTTAAGCCCGACATGACATCGCTTTTCATCATGAACAGCTGTGTGACACCGTTTATCATGACGGAGTATTTCAGGGCAGGGATATCCAGCCATCCACATCTGCGTGGACGTCCGGTAGTTGATCCAAATTCGCGGCCTACATTTCTCAGAATGTTACCTGTTTCATCGTGAAGTTCGGTCGGGAAAGGGCCACTGCCTACTCTTGTGCAATATGCTTTGAATATTCCGAAAACCTCACCTGTAAGGTTAGGAGAAATGCCGAGGCCGGTACAGGCACCCGCACTTATGGTGTTTGATGAGGTGACAAAGGGATAAGAGCCAAAGTCAATATCCAGCATTGTGCCCTGTGCACCTTCAGCCAGTAGTTTCTTACCCTGTGACAGTAAATCATTAATAAGATACTCGGTGCTTGTTATTCTGAATTTTTTGAGCATCTCAACTCCTTCAAACCAGCCATTTTCATATTCTTTAAGATCAAACTGGTAATCATAATTTTTAAGCAGAAGAAAATGTTCTTTCAGATGTGTATTGTACATTTCACGGAAATCATCACAGAGAATATCTCCGACACGCATCCCTTTTCTGGCTACCTTGTCGGTATAGGCAGGTCCGATACCCTTAAGAGTGGATCCAATTTTAGTGTTTCCCCTCCTGTCTTCATAGGCAGCATCAAGAATGCGATGACTTGGAAGAATAAGGTTAGCCTTAGCAGAAATGATAAGCCTTTTAACCAGTTCTTCAACGGGAGCCCCAAGATTTTCAATTTCCTTTTTGAATACTGAAGGATCTAATACAACACCATTGCCAATAATATTTATTTTATCTTCATGAAATATACCTGAAGGGATTAGATGAAGGACATGTTTTACATTATTGAATTCCAATGAATGTCCTGCGTTTGGCCCTCCCTGAAAACGGGCAATTACATCATATCGGGGGCTAATTGCATCAACAACTTTCCCTTTTCCTTCATCTCCCCACTGGAGTCCTAATAATACATCAATTTTTTCTTTCGGCATAGTTATTCAAAGTGCAATAGTGTGTAAAATAAAAGATTAATTATTAAAAATTTATTGTAAAATCTAGCCAGGGAATACCTATCACAATAGATTTGGCAATATCTTTATTGTTGATGAAGGCAAGATCGATAGATGTTTTTTCACCCAGAAATCTTACGCCATAAGAGTATACGCCGAATAAATCTGTTCCGTCTTCTTCTCCTCCTGAAACAGGGGCTAACCAGTTTTCACTTACTAGTGCTATTCTTCTGGATACTCTGGTCATGCCACTTATTGTAAACAATGGTTTAGAGGTTAATTCGCCTTCAGCCCATCCCCATCCGATAGCAGCAGTAAGATTATTATTTGTATTCCCGTATGTAATAAATCCATTGATAGTTGCCAGCCCTCCAAAATCATCTATTGTTCTTAAGGTATTTGCATATAACACATTAGCGCCTGCATAAAAGTTTTCGGCAACCTTGAAAGAAGCTTTGGGGTTAATATAAAAGGCAAAGGGTCCTTCTCCCTGTGCCATGATTGAGATTATCTCAAATCCTCCTGAAACACTGAAATTGTTTGTGAAAGCATATGCTCCGGAATTGACGAATATCCAGGTGTTCTGATAATAGCCTGTATTCTTTTTCAAGGGTATGGCCGAAGAGCCTAACAGGTATTTTGTAGGATTAGGATTGGCAAACCATATACTTACGGATTTCATATCTGCCTGGGAAACCGCAGTCATCGATTTGATGTTTGCTTTAAGAATAGTGATATTCCCCATGGTACCCGATTGCAGGACGATCTCATTATCAGTATCTGATATCAGCTTACCTGATACAACAGATCCGTCATTTAGTGTTACCTGATATGTTTGTGATACTTCACCCTGGATTTTTTGTTGTGCAGAAAGGTCAAAAGATAGCAGAAACATTATGAACAGCAGGATGATGGACCTTCCAAAAACCTTTGGCAGAACGACTGTACTTTTCATAGTAGTTTTATCGGATTTGAGGTTATAATAATAAGTACAAATTCAGAATAATCAAATATCTTTTTCTCTCATGGCATATTATGAGATGCAATTTAGTATTTTATAATTAAACGGGACTGTCAAGAGAGTGTAAAAAAATGAATGATTCAGTCGTTTTTGTTTTTCAACTTACCGTATATATACAAAGAATGATATTGAGGATTGAAGTTATTGAGTTCAGAAGCTGTTTTAATTATCTCATTAATTCTTGGATCACAGAATTCTATAACCTGTCCGGTGTCGAGGTCAATAAGGTGGTCATGCTGGCTACACTGAAAAGCTTTTTCAAACTGAGCCATATTTTTCCCAAACTGATGTTTGATTACCAGATTACAGTCGAGTAATAGTTCTATAGTGTTGTATAAAGTAGCTCTGCTAACCCTGTAATTCTTATTTTTCATAAAAATATAAAGGGATTCTATGTCGAAATGCCCGTCTCTTGAATATATTTCATCCAGAATGGCATATCTTTCAGGGGTCTTGCGATGGCCTTTTTTATCAAGATAATCTGTAAATATCTTTTTTACTGTATTTTTTGTATCCGGGCAAAACATATTTGGACTAATTTAAAATAATGGCAAATTTATTCAAATTTTGCTTAAAAAATACTGTCTCATTTTTTATATGATGTTATTGCGAGAAATCCTCAACTCTTTTGACGCTATCAATACCTTTTATATTTGAAATTTTCAGTATCAGGTTATTGAGGTCTTTTGTATGATGTACATAAACATCAATCACCCCTTCAAAAATTCCCTTGTCAACGGTTATATTGATTTTGGTCATATTCACTTTCAGTTCTGAAGAGATTATTGTTGTAATATCTCTTAGCAATCCTATTCTGTCGATACCGGTCATGCTTATTCTGGCAAGGAAAGACACAAGTTTATGAATAGCCCATTTTACAGCTATTATCCTGTTTCCTTCATTCGACATCAGCCTTATAGCTTCAGGGCATTTTGGTTTGTGAATTATTATAGGGCCTTCGGGAGAAATGTATCCTGTTACCTCATCACCGGGTATAGGGTTACAACAACTTGCTATTAGGTATGATTGTTCGGCATTTTCGATATTTTCTCTTAGAAGAAAGGGTACATTTTTATCTATTTTTTCAGTCTGGATCTGGTTTGCCCTGGTTTCTTTTTTTGAACCTATAAGTTTGAAATCCCAATATTTGATTACGCTTTTTGACAGATTCTTGCGAAGTATTTTCCGGATATTTTCAAGATCTATTATTCCCAGTTCTATTCCGGAATACAGTTCATCTTTATTTAATACGTCGTAGGCCAGGAAGAGTTTTTTAAAGACTTCAGTATTTGGGGTTATACCTATTTCTTTCAATTTGTTGTCAAGCTTAATTCTTCCTTTATGTATTCTATTGGTGCTTTCAGTTTTAAGAGCATCTTTTATAGCTTCCTTGGCTTTGGAAGTTCTTACGAATGAGAGCCATTCCTTTTCAGGTTTGGCTATATCTGAAGTAATAATTTCAACCTGATCACCACTCATCAGGACAGAACTGATGGGATTAAGTTTATAATTTATTTTTGCCCCTATAGCTTTATTTCCTACTTCAGTATGAATTTCATAAGCAAAATCGAGGGCAGAAGCGCCTTTGGGAAGACTGATGAGTTTACCTTTAGGTGTGAAAACCATTATTTCAGAGGAAAAGAGATTCATTTTAAACTCATCCAGAAATTCAATAGGATCTTCGAGTGGGTTCTCAAGCATCTGCCGGATTTTCTTTATCCATTTATCCAGTTCACTTTCCTGTGAGTTGTCGCCCTTGTATTTCCAGTGGGCAGCATAGCCTCTTTCGGCTATTTCATCCATTCTCTTGCTTCTGATCTGAACTTCAACCCACTTCCCTTCAGGTCCCATTACTGTCACGTGAAGAGCTTCATAACCATTGGGTTTGGGACGGCTTATCCAGTCACGCAGTCTGTCAGGTTTTGGGAGATAGGCGTCAGTTATAATGGAATAAATATTCCAGCATTGTGTTTTTTCCGATATGTCAGGTTTTGGTTCAAAGACTATTCTGATGGCCAGTACATCGTATATTTCATCAAAGGGTACAGCTTTGGCCTGCATTTTTTTCCATATAGAAAAAATGGATTTTGGCCGGCTGCTTAAATCAAATTTTATGTCTGCCTGGGTTAATTTATTAATGATAGGCAGTGAGAATTTGTTTAACAGCGTGTAATACTTTCTTTCACTTAACCGGAGTTTTGAAGCTATTTCTTCATATATCTGTGGTTGCCGGTATTTGAAGCTTAGATCTTCCAGTTCGCTTTTTACTGCAAAGAGTCCGAGGCGATGTGCAAGAGGAGCGTAAAGAAAAATCGTTTCACCGGCAATTTTCATTTTTTTGTGTTCCGGCATTGAGTCCAGTGTACGCATATTGTGAAGACGATCAGCTATCTTTATTAGGATAACCCGCATATCATCAGACAGTGTAAGAAGCATTTTTCGAAAATTCTCAGCCTGCATTGAGGAGGAGGCTTCCTTTTTGTATGTCCCTGAGATTTTTGTCAGACCATCAATCAACATGGCTGTTTTTGGCCCGAAATCTTTTTTAATTTCTTCAAGGGTGTATTCAGTGTCTTCAACAACATCATGAAGCAAAGCCGCTGTTATAGACCTTGCTCCAAGACCAATTTCCTGGTTTACTATCTTGGCTACCTGAATAGGATGTATAATATAGGGTTCTCCTGACTTCCGGCGCATATTCCAGTGAGCTTCATTGGCAATCCTGAATGCTTTTTCAATCATCTCAAGATCACCTTGCTTATTGCACCTTAGCAGGTTGTTTATAAGTGAATCATATTCAAGCTGAATACGGTTTTTGTCTTCTTCATCAAAAAAATCTTTGTTCCCCATAAATCTATACAACGCAAATCTTTCAACACTACAAATATAACTTTATTCAGTCAATGTAGCTAACTGTTAAACGGGATGAAAAAGAAAACTGTTCACCTCTGGTAGAAAATAGTGACAGTTCCTGATTCTGATGTTTTTTTTCCGGAGGGAGTGGTGGTTTTTAAAAACCAGAGATAGACTCCGGAGGGAAGAATGTTGCCTCCGGAGGTTCCGTCCCACACATCCTCATAATCTCTTGTCTCAAACAGGGTCTGGCGATTGAGATCCGTTATTAATAAATGATATTCTGCAGGAGTGAATGAAAGCACAGGATGGAAATAATCATTCAGACCATTATTGTCGGGAGTAAAAACTGTGGGAACAGTTATTCTTTCTTCAACAGGTATACTGATTGTTGATGATTGGCTTTCGGCGGAGGCTGTATAAGGGTTATTCGATTCAACAGCTCTGATATAAAAGGATATCTCATTGTCTGGTGAGTTTTTCATTAATTCCACAAGATCATTGCCGGTAATAACAGTACTGGTATCTTCTGGTCCTATTGATCTGAAAAGGGTCCATCCATATGGAGTTAAATTATAAACTTCATACCTATCAACAATTCCCTCCCATTCCAGGTATTGATTCCACTTAAGAAACAGATCGCTGTTAACCGTTTCAGCTTTAAGAACCATATTGGAAGCAGTATTGGAATAAACAGCCGGTTCATTACATAAATTATAGATATATGCTCGATAATAATTGATTTTGTGTATATCTGCATCAGTGTCAGTATATATATAAGAGCCGGAAGATGGAGTAAGCTGGGTCAGCCATTGGTAAGTTCCGGTATTATCTGTTTTCTTTTCAATCTGAAGACTAATGATTTCAGTCTCCGGATCCGGAGTAAAGGAAAGCTCTATATCGTTGTCATTATTTATTGTTGCATAATCGGCATTGATCCACTCCGGCAGCTTTCTGATACTTGTGAACACACAGGTTTCATTTGAACCGGAGAAAAACCCGGGCTCAAGTAGTGCACGTATTCTGAAACAATAATGTGAATCGGTTTCAAAATCAGCTATAGTTATATTATCTGTTTCCGGATCAGCTATGTAATATTCGTTCAATGGACCGTCGTCTTTAGAGAGCAGTATCTGATAGGCAGTTACGGGTCTGGGATGATCATTGTACCTGCTCCAGCTGATGCGTATCTCATTTCTACAGGAATCAAGTTCAGAGGAACAGTAAATTGTGCTGATAGAATTGGAAAGAGCGCTCTCGCAGTCAGGAAGCCTCAGGGCCGAGATAACATGGGAAACACTGTAGATTGTGGTTTTCACGTTCCTGTATGTAAAACTTGTTAACTCCGGATTCCAGAGTGTATCAACAGGATAATAGCCCGGATTTCTGTTAATGGTATCCCATGAATGGACAATATATGCTACCACATCCAAGGAATCGCTGGGTGTCCATCTTAATTCAACGGTTCCGGTTTCATCCAGAACAGAAACAAAAGTAAGCTCAGGAGGATCAGGATTGAAACATTCAATCTGACTAAATGCAGTTATCCCTGATAATGAGAAAAAAAGGAGTATAGTAAATATGCACTTATTCGTCACTTCCTGCAGATGATTAAAATCTAT
>ERZ795048.381-NODE-381-length-47880-cov-6.761485_pt1 | contig 47880 bp, 42 predicted proteins | sample MGYA00375132_ERZ795048 | MGnify/ENA primary metagenome ERZ795048 (study PRJEB30177, sample SAMN05720225) | activated sludge metagenome | isolation source: Anaerobic digester | place: Hong Kong | collected 2014-12-17 ...
TCATCTGGGTGCAGGGTTGCCCGAAATCCTGTCCGGGTTGCATTTCTCCCGACGCTCGACCGGTCAATGGAGGCGAATCTGTGTCGGTTTCCGAATTAGCAGAGTGGATTCTTGGAACTGGTGGTATCGAAGGTGTAACTATAAGTGGCGGAGAGCCAATGCTTCAGTCGGAGGCGCTTTTCGATCTCATTACAGAAGTCCGTCAAGCCTGTAATCTCGGAGTTGTCTGTTATACAGGATTTACTATAGAAGAATTAATACAGGAAGGCACATCGGAACAAAAATTGCTACTTAAAGAAATTGATATGCTGATCGACGGCCCATACATACAGGAAAAGCATGAAAACCTTCTCTGGCGCGGCTCATCTAATCAGCGGTTGATTCCACTTTCCGGAAGGTATCGGGAGTCTATAGTTCGACTCACACCAAATAATGACAGAACCGCGGGGATGCAGTTCTTTTTAGACCATCATGGGATACCTGGGTACTACGGCGTTCCTCACGTGCCAGGGTTCGATGAGAAGTTTTTATCTGAAATGGAAAGACGCGGTGTAAATATACGGAAAGAAAAGGAGACCCGACAATGAGCAGCAGCCCAAAATATTCATCACCCACACTTAGCCCCGAGGCGCAAGCCAAACTCAGGCGGGAAAGAGAACAGCGTGAACGCGAAGAAGCGCGGCGGCGTGCGGAAATAGCTGAACGTGAACGCCAGAACAGAATAAGAACATCCAAAAACAAGGCGAATTCGGATGTCGATTGGGTGAAAAAGCAGATCAATGGCGGCGCGAACATATTTACTCACGATGTCCAGAGGTTGACGGATTCGTGTGAAAAACTGGCGTTAAGAATAAAGAAAAGCGATCTGGAAGACCAGGCAAACAGAGTCCGCTCGGAGGCGGCAAGACTTAAGAAGGAATTGAACAAAGCGCTGGCTGAAAAAAGACGGCACGATGAGGGACAGAAGCGCCTTGACGCCCTGGAACAGCTGACGTTCGAGCATGATGAACTCAGGCGTAAAGTCGAGTCTCTCGAAGACGGCCTTTCCGAGAAATTCGACCTCGTTGGATATAACAAGGCATGCGAGACGATAGGGAATCTTCTTAAATCAATACAGAGAGGGAATCCGGACGCCTGCAAGAAGATGCTTCGGAGAGCCGAGGAATCGGTTGAAAAACACATCGAGTTGGTGGAACAGAAACATACACAGTGGTTAAAAGACAAAGCGGATGCGGAGCGGGCAAACTCTGAACTGAACGCACTCATCGAGGGACTACGCAGCGATGCCACAGTCATAGCATGGCATTCGGATTCCATCCCCACTCTTTCCGCGATGATCGAGGATTCAACTCGCTGTATTGCTAAGGAGGATTTTGTTACACCCCACGAAATTCTGTCCCGGGCGCAAAAGATGGAGAAAGATATTATATCGGAATCGCAGTCGGCGCAGGAACTCGCTGACAGTCGTAATCTGATCGCAGGAGCGATTTCAGAAAGCTTGCAGGCGATGGGATGGGTAGTAAGTCCTATGTCTCTTGAGGACAAAAACCATCCGCTTTCCGCTCTGACCATTTCCGCGACATCCCCCGCTGGCAGGGCCATAGGGGCGAGCGTTCCGGCTGAGGGAGATGTATGGTACACCGTAGACGGTTATCCGATGCGCACCGAGCGGACAACTGACGGTTCGACGGCGAACACCTGCGACGAGGCTGAGCAGACTATCGAGGAAATGCACGGCATCCTTGAGCAGGCATTCGGAGTGAGGATGAGCGAACTAATGTGGGATGGGAAGAGAACGCCTGACAGAATCCTGAGGAAGGCCGATATGCTGCCAAAATCCGGAAGCAATGAAAGGAAAGGGGTCAGGTCATGAGCATAACCTCGCGATGGATAACGGAGTTCGACAAACAGGTTCTCCGTGGCAAGCATGCGCTTCTTTACGGCAACGTGCATGATCAGTCCATCTACCGGGATAATTACATGACAGCGCTGGATTTTCAGCAAAACTACTTTCTTGAAAAGAGATATGAAATTATTGCCGGTTACGATCCAATTGAAGGAGTTCATTTCCCGGTTTCAGAAATGAAAAAGATATATGATGAAACCCTGCGCAAAGCAGTTCTCCAAAATGTGAATTGCGGATTCGGTTCTGATCCAAACCCTGATACCAACATTCCACCGAATGATACGGCACAGCAGCAACTGTCCTCGAATCCGCGTGTTGCTCCGGCTCGCAGATTGCCTCAGGCTGTCGGAAGTGCGGCCAGGCCGCGTATGGATGAAGCCTTTGCCGGATTCAGGCGGCTGCTCGCACAAAGGGATGTTTCGGTCGCCGTGCTTGTGGACATTGTCGATATGCTGACATCTGATCCGGAAAGATACGCGCAGGAGGAACGAGAGGCTCTAATGCAGCTTAAGAAATGCTCTCTTGAGGCGGCGTTTGTGAGAAAGGAACACCATAACGCCGGATACAGAAACACGCTTGTCATTACAGCAGGAGATATTAATCGAGTACCCCAGTGGCTCTACAGGGAAAATCCTCTCGTTTCGATTGTTCACGTGGCGCGGCCATCAAAAGAAGAGCGGAAACACTTCTATTTTGCGTTCCAAAACCAGTTTTATACCAATGGCGGAATTGATGATAATCAGAAAACCGCCGAAGAATTCTCAAATTTGACTGAGGGCCTTCAAACTTGGGATCTTGAGGCGCTCAAACGAACATCCTGCATTGAAAAGATTCCCGTTGGGAAACCGTCAAAACTGGTTGATTTCTTCAAGTTCGGTGTTCGGGAAGACCCATGGGAACGGATTGATCATGAGAGCGTGAAGAAAGCCGGTGACATCCTATCCCGGCGTGTAATTGGACAACCGCAAGCGATTGAGGCTGTGACGACTATGCTCACTTCGGCGCGTGTCGGTCTCGGGCTACAGGGCGGAGGGAAATCCAGCCAGCCCAAGGGGGTCTTTTTCTTTGTCGGTCCCACAGGCGTGGGAAAAACTGAGCTTGCGAAAGCGCTCACAGAATTTGTTTTCAGTGATGAAAGTGCATTCGAACGGTTCGATATGAGCGAATACAAGGAGGAGCATGCGGCTGAAAAACTGACCGGCGCCCCTCCTGGATACGTAGGCTATGAGGATTCGGGACGGCTGGTAAGAAGAATGATGGAAAAACCTCACAGCATACTCCTCTTTGACGAGATCGAAAAGGCGCACCCAAGAGTGCTGGACAAGTTCCTGCAGATATTGGAGGATGGAAGGCTTACAGACGGTCGAGGCCAAACAGTATATTTCAACCAATCAGCAATAATATTTACAAGCAATATTGGCGCTACGAAACTGGTGAACAGCGGAAATAGTATCCAGGATATGAATCGCTCGAAGGTCCACAAGTTCTTCAAAGACAGTGTCAAATCATGGTTTTTCGATGAAGAGCCGAAAGGAATCAATCGAGCAGAATTGTACAACCGTCTCGGTGACAACATTATTCCATTCGATATTCTGCGGCCCGAATATGTTAAGCCTATCGCGGAAAAATTCATAAATCAACTCGCGGTTGCCGCCGTGGAAAGATTTCAGTTGAGCATTGCAATCGACGAGAGTGTTTATCAGAACATTACACAACAGATGCAAGAGAACGGAAACCTTCTGCTTGGTGGACGGCGAATAAAAACCATGCTTCAGGATGCTGTCGTGAACCCTTTCAACAGGTGGCTCTTTGAAAATCTGGGAGGCAGCATAACAAACCATCCGAATTCTGTACTGCTGAGTATCAACACGGACGGTAAACTGGAGGTGAAAAATGTTTAAGATGAATCTGACATGGGATAGACCGGCTCGCACAGGCAGTCTGCCTGGAACACATACCCTAAGGGTACGCCTTATACCCACAAATGGTGCCGCAAACACAAAGCCGATGCACATTGCTGTGGCACTGGACACAAGCGGTTCTATGGAGGGCGTTAAATTTGAAAAAGCAAAAGAAGCGTGTATGACTGTCGCAGGAATGGTGCGGCCCGAAGATCATTTTACGCTTGCCGGGTTTTCGCATGAGATGAGACCAATTGTCCGCTCTGTTGCGGGTGGCGACGATTGTGCTGATTCAGTTAGCAATGCGATTTCATCTCTTCAGGCCGAAGGAACCACTCGCATGGACCTAGTCCTGGACTGGCTTGAGGCTGTTCTATCCGACACAGACGCCGGGCACACAAAGGCTGGAATAATTATCACCGACGGGCATCCCACAAATCCGAAAGGGCAAGTCCTTGATGATATGACCGACCTCCTTTCGCAGGCCGATAGACTTTCCTCGCCTGGCATTCGGGTAACTGCTGTTGGTCTTGGCGACGCGAGGAATTTCAATGTTCCATTCCTTGCAGATCTGGCGCTGCGTGGCAAGGGGGCGTTTATCTATTCCGAGTCTCCTGACGAGTTAAACAACCGACTTAAAGAACAGTTGTACTTATCGCAATCCGTCGCAATGGACAATTTGACTATTACGGCCCGTCCGGTTTCCGACGGTGTCAGGATTAAGAGCTGCTGCCGCATAAATCCGGAATATGCCCCTATGGATATGAGGAACAATGGTGATGGCTGTGAAGTCCGGGTTGGTGCAATCGGAAAAGATGCTCCTACAGATGTTCTTTTTATGGTTGAAATACCGCCCCTCAGCTTCGGAGTGAGAGAAGGCGTTCGCCCGGTAGTTGAAATAAAGTGCGCAACTGGTGATTCTGGTGCGAGCAAGACTGCTACCGCGGAGATTATCGATACCCTTTCATACAGTCGAGCGCAGCAGTTCGATCAGGAAGTAGATAGGGCCCGCATTCTGTGGGACATCAACCTGCATTCTGAGGAGATGATGCGCTGTGCCGATCCAGCAAGGAACACAGGTTTGCTTGAAAACATCCTTCACAAAGCACACAAAATCGGGAAAAAAGGCATCGAAGCGCAGGCTTCCGGTCAAATCGAGGAGTTAAAAAAGACCGGCAAACTTGACGAAAGAAAGACGGCACGGCTCATCGATATTTCAAGAAATACAGGGAGGTTGCCATGAGCGGAGGATTCGGATTTGATCCAATTCCCAGCAATAACGCCAGCACTTCAGACGGTGGACTGACCCCGGAAAATGCGGCGCTTCGAATCGTGAATGGACCTGCAGCCGGTCGCATATTTCCCCTTTCTCGTATGAGAACACTTATAGGAAGGAATGATCCGCCATCGATCAGCGTTGACATCGATCTCGAACCATGCGAACTGGCTCCGCCTCCGTTCATGATTTCCAGAAGACATGCTGAAATTCAGTGGGCTGACGGTGTCCTGACGCTCTGCGATCTCGGAAGTATGAACGGCACTTATGTAAACGATATGCGAATCGTGCCACAGTCCGATGACTCGGATAACGATGGTCACCGCACGCCGTCCGACCTTGTCGCGCTTAAAGTCGGTGACCGTATCAGGTTCGCAAATATTGAGACGGAGGTCGTTGCAGATGATAAATGCTGATCACAATAACAAGACCACCGTCAAAAAACTGGTTTACGCGGCCAGGACGGATATCGGGAAAGTCAGGCGCGTCAACGAGGATTCGGTTTCCCTTGAGCGCTGGCCAGATGGCGAAACTTTACTCGCCGTGGTAGCGGATGGAATGGGCGGACATGCAAAGGGTGAAGTGGCGTCCGGCATTATCATTGAGACATTCTCCGGAATGCCTCTAGTTCAATTCCCTGACAACCAGGCAGAAATGTACGATTCTCTTCTTTCCGCATTTTATAAAGCCGATGAGAAGATCAGAGAAAAAGCTTCATCTTCACCCGAATACTACGGTATGGGTTCCACGGTCGTCGCTGCGATTCTGACACCAGAGCAATGTCTCCATCTGCATACTGGCGACTGCCGCCTCTACCATTTTAGAAATGGCAGTCCCGTATATGTGACAAAAGATCACACAATCATCCAAATACTACTGGATTCCGGGAAAATCAGCCCTGAAGAAATCGATGAACATCCAATGCGATCTGTTGTGACCTCCAGTCTCGGTTCGGGGGATACAGGATTCAAAGCTGAGCCTTCTCTGATCGGCGAACCATCGGAATGCACTGCTTTTATAGAACTCATCATTGGAGATACGATTCTTTTGACAAGCGATGGGCTACATGGAAGTCTGGACGCCATTTTTCTTAATAGCCTCGTTGAACAATACGGAGCCAACCCTGGCGAACTCGTTGAAAAGGCTGTCAATGCTGCGCTCGAAGCTGGTGGTGAAGACAATATCTCAATTATTGCTGTTCACGTAGTTGATGATAGCGATAATGGTCACGAAGAAGTCCTGGATTACGATAAAAACGGTTTTGAAGATGAAAGCAGTGCATCTCTCGAAGAGTCATTAAATATGGATATGGAAATTCCGGACTAACGTCCGGAGAAAGGAGAAATTGAAGCATGAGCGTATCCGCACTCAGACTGCTTGAGGGCCGAACTATAGACGGCAAATATCATCTTAGCGAGTTCATCGGCGAAGGTGGTTCAAGCGGTGTGTTTAAAGCGGATGAAGTCGTGCATGATACGCTCTTGCGGACGGTGGCGCTGAAAATAATCATTTCGGGGAATGGTACAGACATCTCGAAACAACTGAGGGAAATAAAATCTTCAATAGATTTTGAGCATCCGAATGTCTTGAAGGGAATTACAGCGGGTGAAACAGAGATTGAAGGGCTTGGCCACGTGCTTTACCTTGTAACAGAACTCGCGGATGGCTCTCTTCAGGACCGCCTCACAAAAGGAGTTCTCTCTGGAGACGATGCAAGAAAAGTCATTGAGAATATTGTCGGGGCTCTCGAATATCTTCACAAAAACAAAAATGTGCACAGAGATGTAAAACCAGAAAATATTCTGCTTGTAGATGGTGTATGGAAGCTGGCGGATTTCGGGATACTTCGCCCCCTCGATAAAACAACAATAAGACACAGCGGTGTACAGGGTACGGCATTCTACATGCCCCCGGAATCGTTCAATGGCGAGGTTACAACTGCCTGGGACATGTGGTCGCTCGGTGTGCTTCTTACAGAAATGTTGACAGGTAAGTTTCCTTATGATGCTGACGGTCAGCCTGAATACATAAAATGCATCATCGAAAAGGAACCGAGAATACAAGCTAATGTTCCAGAGCCGTTTCAAGGAATCCTGAGGGGATGCCTGAATAAAAACAGGCGAGCGAGATGGAACGCAAATCATGTTCTAAAACATCTCACAGCGCCCGTTCGCTCTGCCGCCCCTTCTGCATCCAGAAGGCCACTGAATGTTACGCCGCAAAAATCTTACGCCAAGAACTGGAGTATTCTTTCAGTCATCGTTGCGTTAGTCATTCTTGCAGGAGCGATATTTGTTATTCGGGCCGGATGGATTTACACGGCTAAAACTGTCAAGACAATCTCATACGAACGGAGAATGGCGAGTCATGCTTTCGGAGGCAAAAAGGATGATGTTCCTGTCTTTCTATATAAAACCACGAGCGGCGGTTATTTGATTGGTGGAACAACAGAATCCTTCGGTAAAGGGAAAAGAAACGGCCTCGTCTATATCGTTGACAAAGAAGGGCATCAAAAGAAACGCATCATTATTGATATGGCAGAGGAAGACGCTGCCGTTACGATGAGCATTTCGAAGGATGGCGGATTCATTGTTGCCGGAGAAACAGTCGATTATGGCGCAGGCGATAAAAACATAGTTGTCCTGAAAACAGACAGTGATGGCAAACTTTCCTGGAAACGAATTTTAGGAAGCAGTTCAGACGATTTCGTGAAATCTGTTGTGTCAACGAGTGACGGAGGATATCTGGTGACGAGTATTCGTGAAGAAAACGGAAAAAATGACGGCATCGAATATCTGACAAAATTAAATAGAAACGGCGATATTGTCTGGCAAAAAGATTCCCCGGAGACAAGCAGATTTTCAAACCGTATCATGGATGACACAAGCAACATATCTGATGGTTGGGAATCTGGCATCGGAGACGAATTGATGGAATACGATGCTCAGGGAGTACATAAAATATCGTTTTTACCCGACAGCGCTTCAGTGTTTGATATGGGAAAAACCACAGAAGGAAGCACATACATGGTCGGCTCCTATGACACGGGAAAAGGTCACAAGGGGAACCAATTCCTGGTTGTGAAAACCGGAGATTCCGGAAACGTAATGTGGAATGCGGTACTTGGTGGAACAGATGACGATGTCGCTACCATCGCTCTTCCGGAAGCTGACGGCTGTGTCGTTGCAGGTTATACGGAGTCTTACGGGAATGGCGGGAGAGATTTCTGGATGGCCAAAATTGATGATAACGGTAAGGTCATGAGCAGATGGTTGAACTAATCATCAACGTATCCAGTACAATCACACACGTGGCACTTGCCTGATCTTCCGCAATCACGGCATTCGGTCTCTTCCATTCTTTCAATGCCCATTTTTGTGACATGACCTGAACCATGACATGTTGGACATTTGCCTGAACCGCCACAATTCTGACATTTCTTCTGTCCCATAGCGACAACCGCCTTTCGTAAAGTTCATCTCAAGTATATCAGAAAACATGTAAGCCGATGAAAGATCGTGCAAGGTAATCTTGTCTTCAAGAGTGAATGATATTGAGGTCAAAAATGGCTTTTCATGTTTTACCTTTTATTCAATCTGATGGAGGTATAAAAAATGGAGACAACATTTGAAGAAAAAATAGTTGAAAGCGTGATTGAGGGGAAAACACTCGCCGTAGAAAGCGGGATTAACGATCTTCCAAAGATATTCGTACAAAAGTATGAGAACCAGGAAATGTTTGAGGCTTTTTTCACCTATAAATGCGACAGCGCGGCAACGGCAAACGAATGTGAAGAAAAACGCGCGAAAGCTGCGGTCGAGAACCTTCAGGTAAACATCGCAAACTGGATTTCGAATTCGGACGACACCGATTTCCGCTTCAAGCATCGGTTTTTCTTCGATACCGAAGCCAACCGGTTTTCCATCATTCTCTTCTCATCTGTAAAAGGCGAGACAAAGGAATCGGCGACTGATCTTGCCAATACGCTCGCCTATCAGCTCAGGGATATTCTCCGTCTCCATTATATGCATAAGTTCCTGCCGGTCATGGACGCGAACGGCCTGAAATCATGTGTTTCAAGAAAAGAAATGACCGTCAGAAAGGAAATCGTCATCGGAGAACAGCATCTTCCCGTGAACGGCTCATGGATGCTGAACTATTCAAGATATGCGTCAGAAGTAAACGGGACCGGCCACATGGACGACCTGATCGGAATATTCATGAACCGCATGGAGCCGTGTGTTCTCGACATTCTTTATGAGAAGGTCGTTCCTACAAGAGCGGAAAGAGAAAAGCTGGAAGCCCTCGAACGGGTCGTTAAAACAACCAATTTTACCACCATGCCTGTTGGACTCATTCAGCCTAATGGATCGAGGAAGAATCAACCCGAGCTTGACGAGGACGGAAAGAAGTACGTTCTTTCCCTTCTCGACACTGCCTGCAGGGGCAAGCTGATGCGCGCCAGGTATTTCCTCAATATGGACCAGAACACCCCCGGCGCTGGTCCGATGTGCTTTGTGAAGGATTTCATCGGCTCTGTCTCTTACACAACAGAGACCATCGAAGCCGAGCACGCAGACACTTTTCAGCAGGAGCCGATCATATCCGAAATCGGAGAAAACGGATCGCACAGAATACGGGTAAAACTTCAAAACATCGTGACCTCACAGCAATTCGTGCGTCTGTTCAAACTCCCGGTACCGGCAGAGAATGGCATTCCAGGAATGAAAGTGGAACGGCTTCGCACGCTCAAGATTCCCGAAACACTTCTTTCGGGCCGCGCCAATGCGCTCCTTCTTTCCAAGTGTTTCACAGGGAAAGGTGAAAAGGAGCTTCATCTTAGAACCGAGGAGCTCCTTCGACATCTATATGTCTGCGGCATGACCGGGACGGGAAAAACCACACTTCTTCGGAGGCTCTGCTTTTCGATGGCCGACAGGAAACAGGGCTTCACGCTTATTGACCCTCACGGAGACCTTTCAAGGGATGTGTTTGTCTACACACAGTCACTCGGTATGGGAGAATACAGCGCCGCAAATCCGTCCGGAGTTGTTTATCTCGACTTCGAGAACGACAACCTTCCCTTCTGCATCAACCTGCTGGCGAACGATGGCACGGAGAAGCAGAAAATGCAGGTCGTCGAAGAAGTGGTCGGCATGATTTACCGCATGATCGACCCGAGTGAGATGGCCGGGCCGATATTCGAAAAATACTTCAGACTGGCTCTTCGCACCCTGGTCGAGGCCATGCGCCCAATGAGTGATTTCAATCGTATCATCATGGATGAGGATTATCGATGCTGGGTCCTTTCAAAAGTTCCGAGAGGTGACAGCTCCGATGCGGACCTGAGGAGTACACTTACGCACGAGTTCGATGAAGGTGACAAGCTCCGCAATGATGGCCCGATCTGGCCATATATCACATCCAAGATGGACCGTTTCTGCGACAACCCAACTCTAAAAAGGCTTCTCGGTAGCGAACGAGACAATCTGAACTTTGACGACCTGCTTGCGAACGGGAACATCATCCTCGTTCGGCTGCCCATCGGTATCGTCCCGGAAACCATTGCATATACCATCGGAACGATAGTGAATATGCGGATCAATCTTGCGGCAAAAGAAAGAATCCGGATTCCCACGGCGCGGCGCAGTCCTTATTTCCTCGTTATCGACGAGTTCCAGAACTTCGTGTCGGCATCCGCGAATTTCTCTCATTCAAAGCGCGAGGAACGCGATCTTACCTCCATTCTCTCCGAGGCCAGAAAATACGGCCTTGGGCTGATTCTCGCCAACCAGTACATTTCGCAGCTCGACCGCGGGGCGCGAGAGGCCATCTTCGGGAATGTCGGCGGGAAAATCGCTTTCCGGGTTGGTATAGAGGATGCAAAGTATCTCGCGGCCACATTCAGCCGTGGAATGCAGATCGGCGATTTCGTTGACCTGCCCAACTTCCACGGGTATGCGTCCCTGCTCATGAACAACATGTATATCGACCCAATCACAGTAAAAACGATCCGATAAAGGAGGATGCTCAGAATGGCAGATGCGACTATTTCAAATCAGACACTGATGGATAACGGGATCATTTACGTCCCGAGCTCGATTGACGAGGAGATGGCAAACAAGGTCACGCAGGCGATTCTCCTTATCAACGCCGCCGACTCGACACGTCAGATCAATCTCTACATTAACAGCCCAGGCGGCAGCGTATTCGAGACTCTCGCCATCTACGACGTCATGCGAATCGTGACAAATCCGGTGGCCACATATTGCATCGGAACAGCCCTGAGCGCGGCGGCTGTGCTCCTGGCTTCAGGCGACAAGGGGAAGCGCTACGCAACCCCGCACTCGAGAATCCTGCTGCATCAGGTATGGCGGTCATCTCTTGGCGGCCGCACCGAGGACGTGAAGGTCGCCGCGCGGCTCCAGGAATCCCTCGAGCACAGCTTGATCGATATTCTCGCCGAGCACACCGGTCAGGATAAGGACAAAATCAAGAAAGACATGACGTTCGATTTCTGGCTGACCGCTCAGGAAGCTCTGGAATACGGGATAATCGACGAGATCATCTCTTACAGCATTAAAGCTGATCAAGGCAAAGTGACAAGCGAAAGTTGAGGATGGATAGTGGGATAGAGGAAGAACGATGATTATAGAACTTATAAAAACAAAAACAGGATGGGATATCGTTTTCCCTGTTGGAGCACTTAAAGACGTTGGGATTGATGAAGGGGAGTGGCTGCACTTAGATGTTACATCAAACGGTTTTTTCATATAACCGGTCAATGATAAAAGCGTCATTGAAGCATTTTATCCAGCCAACACTGAAGGCTCTGTGAGTTATGATTTTTCTGAAGAAGTTGAAAAAGAAAATCGAATCAGAGCTGTGATGAATGATGTTCTTTTCTTATATCGCAAGACAATTGAGGGGGCGGATGTATGAACAGTTTTCTCTTTCTGTTGAATTATTCCAATATACTGGAAATTCATTCCGCTCACGTTGAACGCTTCGGAGGTGAAGCGGATGTCATGAGGATACAGCTGCTTCATGACACCATCGAGAAAGCGAAAAGCAACTTCGAACGAAACAAAAAAAACTAATGATGTCATAAAACTGGAAGTTGAGATTATATATAGGCTTGCAAGGTAATCTGCATTGGATATATATTATCAAAAATGAACTTCATTTAGAATAATGGTAAGGGGTGCAATATGGGGTGCGATATTCTTTTCTTTGGAAAGCAACCAGACAGGGTTCTTCAAAGTGAGTTTATTTCTTTCGCAGAAGATTTACCAGATGTTATTAGAAAATGGGATTATCAAGGCGAAGGGTTGGACAACTACAACAGGAATGAGAAAACCCGTTCATCTATTATTAGTTTTGAGAATAAAGCTCCCAGAAAATTGATCCTCAGCAATGAAAGAATATTTGATATAAAGATTAATGAGAGCACACCGCAATGGGCCAATTCATACTCTACGAGAAAAGGGAAAGGAAGATTCGAAACAACAGAGATGAAGAAAGATACGTTCACCGGTATTTGTGTGAATGGGATAGATTTTTGTTTTGATAATGATAGAGATGGTGTTCTTTGTGAAGTGTTTTTCCTGCCAGAAGAGAAAAGATATTTGGACGAAAGTGAATATGGACCAAACAGGCACTATTGCTTGAACGATATCAGCCAAGAAACCTTTGATCTATTAATGGAGCAAGGGGCTATATCAAGTGTTGGATTTGAAACACGCACAGACACATTGCAGATGAGTCTTTATGTATTGCTGTCATTGGTAAAGGCAAGGTTCGTTCCGGATTTCCATATCATTGCAGATTACAGAAACTACCAATGGGTTGATAACATATTAGATGAAAAAGGGATTTTGAAAGTATTTTCAACAAAGCCTCTCGAACAAATCATCGAGGTTTTTGCAGATGTGGTATTCGATATTCAAAAGATCGCTATGAACTAAAGTCGTAAAGCAAAAAAGGAAAGAGAGCAGGAGTATGAAGAAAAGCGGAAACAACAGGAAGCGCTACTCAAAACCAGCGGAGACAATTTGAATTGTCCTATTGATTATCTGGATTTCTCTGTACGAAAATTTAATGTTCTCAAAAGGGCAAACATAAGAACGGTTGGAGACCTGATTAGATGCAATGAATCGAAACTTATTTCACTTCGTAATTTTTGGGACAAGAATCTAAATGAAGTGAAAGCACAACTAAGAGAGTATGACTTATCGCTATCTGAAGATGATGAAACCTTGTAAGTGGAAAAACACACAAGGAATTTTGAAATTCATGAAAGATATCCCCTTAAATTGTTGTCCATATAAAATATACACACTTTTATCATGTGTACGGCGGGCGATTTTTCAGCGATATTTATACGAGTTTTAGATTGGTAGGCGTCTGGCTAATTCGCCGGACCATAGAAAGCCATAACTCAAGGGGTGCTGTGGTAATTGAATACGACGACCAACGAGCCTTCAAAGGGATCGAAACCATGTATAAACCAGCAGGAGTTACACGACCTGTTACGGGAATTGTCACGGCTGCTCGAAAGTACTGGCTTTGAGGATGAAGACTGTTTTCCATTGTCTGCTTATCTCATTCCTGATCTTGCAAGGTGCGGACAGGAACAGCCTGCAATTGAACAGGCATGCAAATTACTCGACACAAATCATCCGGACAAGATAAATATTTTCAATCGAACCATGGGGCGAATCGTTACCACAATAGTGCGTGCTGGACGCCTCGAAGAGGCTCTTGCGCTCATCGAAGAATCTGAATGGATGGCTTTATTATCTCCTGGAGATTTTCAAGCAAAGTCAGCCGGGGAAATAAGATTGTACCGATCCTTGAGTGATAAAGACGCCTGGAGAATGCTCTCTGAAAAGTCTTTTGTCGCATATGAATATACTAAAAAACGAGACATTGAAAAAGCTTTGTCCGTAATCAGCGGTATTCATAATCATAGATATAAAGCGAAATGTTTTTTTAATCTGGCAAATGCTCTTGAAGAAGAAGGGGATTCAAAAAGCGACGAATATTTTGGAAAGGGGCTTCTCGAAGCAGGACTCATCATGTCGGATATAGCGAGGGGTTTTGTATTAAGCGATGCTGCCGGCCAAAGAGCGAAAGCGGGAAAATACGAACAGGCAATAGAAACCGTTTTTTTAATACCTTCGCCGTGGTGGCGCACAAGCGCTTATTCGCGTCTCGGCCAAATATTCATTAAAGCGAATCGAACTGATTATTTTATTCAGATGTACAATGCGGTGATCGACGTCGAAGAGTTTCCAGATGATGAGTGCTCAAACAGAAATGCTAATATTGCAGATACATTAGCTCATTTCGCGTATATCGCAAAGTTACACAGATATGACAAGTCGGAAATCATGTTTAAAGAAGCGCTTCATTATGCAATGCTGTCAAAAGATGCACAGGATAAAGTATTGTCCTACTGCGATGTTTCCATAATGATGATGCTTTGCTCCTATGCTGATTCCGGAGCCTCTTTTAATCGTGTAATGGCACTTGCCGAAAAACTTCAACCATGTGAAAGGTCAAGGACATTATCCCATATTACAGCCAGACTTGCCATGTTCAGCTTATACGAACCGTCTTTGTTTTTACTCCCCAGGGTATTTATACGTTACGACTATGAGTATGCATTAAGCAATATTGTTGAATATCTTGCCAGAGACAGCAGGCGAAAGGAAGCCATTCCATTATGGAAAGGAATAACGTATTACAAAGAGAAGATTGAATCACTTGAAAAGATTGTTGAGGCCATGGTCCGAGACGGTGAAGTGGCCGAGGCAATGAACATGTTGAATGGTAATGAGAACGAGAAGTACAGGCAGGTCATCCTGAAGGGCATCATTGAGAATTTGCACTTGCTGAATGTTTCATAAACAACTTTTCTCCATAACCAACAACTCTTTTATTCCCGTTTGAAAGAATATCACAGCGTAACGAGTCTCTGTTTGTGAAACGTCGATTTGAAAGAATCTTAGATGGATAATAAATTACATAAAAAGGAGGATTGAAAATGCCGGACAGAATCGGTTGGCAATGCTGTAAATGTGGCAGAAAAAATGTTCCTGAAACGGGCGTCTGCGTAAACTGTGGACATAAAGAATGTCCACACTGCAAGCCCACGAAAGTGTAGATGAAGTAGATATTCGGCTGAAGTGAACAGCCATGCAGGGAGGTGAAAAATGACCTGGCAGGCGTATGTCTTTCTCGGGCTGTTTCTGTAGTGCCTATCGTACATGTTTCTGGATGATTATTTGTTTGCCTTGAAAGGGAAGCCCCTTGCCGACAATATGGTGTCCTTTCTTGCCTACCTGCCAATCATCATCTTATCGAATTGTGTCTGGGACGCGGGTAAAAAGACCTCGCAGACAAAAACAAATGATTTTAATGTCATCGATCCCAATCAAAGAAGAATCATGCGGAAATGAAAACGGACTGTGACGCGAGAGAGGCGACGATGAAAGAAAACCAGGACAAAAGCAAAGAGGTAAAAATGGAAGAAACGAGAACGTGCCTGTATAATTCAAGGGGAATATGCCGGTGCTCCAGGTCGCCGAAATGCGCCGAGGAATGCAATGACAGCACGGTAACTACATGTGAGTATTTCAAAGGAACAGAGAATTGATGCGGGTAGGTTTGATATCAGACATACATGTATCCAAGCCGGGGAAAACGCCCCTTTACACATTGAAGCGGGCATTTGGAGAGATTGATCTGCTCCTCAGCGCCGGGGATCATATTGCTGTTTCTGTCCTTGAAGAACTGGAAACAATAGCTCCATTGAAAGCGGTAATGGGAAACTGCGACACATACAATAATCCCGAGGAACTCCCTCATAAGAGAGTTCTGAAAATCAAAGGGCATCGCATCGGTTTGATCCACGGCTGGGGAGACACGCACGAGAATAACAAGAATGTGCTGTCTTCCTTTAGGAACGATAATGTCGAGGCCATTGTGTATGGGCACACTCACATCCCTTCAATAACAGAGTATGAAGGAGTGCTTATCATAAACCCCGGCAGTCCGACGTTCCCACGCGGTGGTTCTTCAAAATCTGTTGGAGTTATGAGTGTTGAAAAAGATATCCCGCTTAATGTCCATATCGTTAAGATATGATATGAAACGAAGGGGGAACACCTGTAATGAAACTGACATTAAGCGATGACGTCAAGCGAAGGCAAGAAATCCGTATCTACGCAATTCCCCTGAAGCAAGTCTGTTTTGAAAATCCAACATCCCAGCCGCGCGAAAAACACATATTGCGATTTGCCCCGGATACCCCCTCCGAGCTTTGAAATTCAAGGATTTAAGCCATAGCGCAGACTAAAAAGCCGATTTTGAATCATAAAAGCAATTTTTCATGACCGCATTTATAATTCTCATGCCATTGTTAATCAAAACGTGGCTTCCAGTCGGTAAATGTTATAAAATGTCATCTGATTCCGATATGGGTTGGAAAATGAGAAAACTTACTGAAGCCGACACGTGTACGAAATACGTAGTTCCCAGGCTGGTTCAGGCCGGTTGGGACTCTGAGCCGCATTCATTTACGGAACAGCGCACTTTCACGGATGGTCGTATCGTCGTTGTCGGAAGCAGGGTCAAAAGAAGGAACCCCAAACGGGCCGATTATCTCCTTCGATTTACCAGGGACTTCACAATCGCTGTTGTAGAGGCCAAGGCGAATTACAAATCTCCAGGAGACGGGCTCCAGCAGGCCAAGGAATATGCCGAGATTCTCGGCCTGAAATTCGCATATTCCACGAACGGAAAAGGAATTATCGAGTTCGATTACCTGACCGGCAAAGAGACCGAGATTGATGCTTTTCACCCGCCGGAAGAACTATGGTCCCGCCTTCGCGCCGCACAGAACATCACGAACGATGATACGGCGCAGAAACTCCTGACGCCTTATTTCAATCTTCCTGAAAAAACAGCGCGATATTACCAGGAAATCGCCATAAACCGCTCTGTCCAGTCGATTCTCCAGAGCAAGCGCCGCATTCTTCTCACCATGGCTACCGGCACCGGCAAGACATTCGTTGCATTCCAGGTATGCTGGAAACTCTGGAACGCGCGCTGGAACCGCACCGGCGAGTACCGCCGCCCGAAGATTCTTTATCTTTCCGACCGCAATATCCTCATCGACGATCCCAAGGATAAAATGTTCGCACCGTTCGGCGACGCCCGCCACAAAATCGAAAACGGTGAAGTGGTAAAAAGCAGGGAGATTTATTTTGCGATTTATCAGGCCATCGCCCGCGACGAGCGCCGCCCCGGACTGTATAGGGAATTCGGCCCGGATTTCTTCGATTTGATAATCGTCGACGAATGCCACCGTGGCAGTGCCCGCGACGACAGCAACTGGCGCGAGATTCTCGAATATTTCTCCCCCTCATTCCAGATCGGAATGACCGCCACACCGCTGCGCGACGACAACCGCGACACCTACGCTTACTTCGGAAACCCGATCTACACATACAGCTTGCGCCAGGGCATTGACGACGGATTCCTCGCTCCATACCGCGTTCACAGGGTTATCCCGAGTTGGGATGCCGCTGGCTGGCGACCGAGCCGCGATGAACTTGACCGGTATGGCCGTGAAATCCCGGACGAGGAATACCACACGCCGGAATTCGAGCGCGTCGTAGCCTTGCGCGCCCGCACGGAGGCCATTGCACGCCACCTCTCGGATTTCATGAAGAAAACAGATCGGTACGCGAAAACAATTGTTTTTTGCGTGGACCAGGAACACGCAGACGAAATGCGCCGCGCACTGAACAATTTCAACTCGGATATCACCAGTCAGTGCCCGGATTACGTTTGCCGGGTCACCGCCGATGAGGGAAACATCGGACGCGGGCACCTCGGGCGCTTCCAGGAACTTGAAATCGAATCCCCCGTGATCCTCACAACATCTCAGCTTCTCACAACCGGTGTTGACGCGCCTACCTGCAAAAATATCGTTCTTGCGAAGATCATCAGATCGATGACGGAGTTCAAACAGGTGATCGGGCGCGGCACCCGCGTGCGCGACGATTACGGAAAACTGTTTTTCAGCATTCTCGATTACACCGGCAGCGCGACTCACCTGTTCGCCGACCCGGACTTCGACGGAGATCCCGCCATCAGCACCGAGGAACATGTAGATGACGAGGGCAACGTCACGGAAGAACCCGTTGTGGTTGACCCCGAGGAAGTTATCGAGGAGGAAACGCTCCCGCAGGACACTATCGTGCCTGAAGATGAGGATCACGAGCGACGCAAGTTTTACTTCGATGGAGGCCAGGTCGAGATTGTCGCCCATCTGGTCTATGAACTCGACCCCGACGGCAGGCAGCTCCGCGTCGTGCGTTACACGGAATACGCCGGTGAGAAAATACGCACCCTCTATCCGTCGTCCGCAGAACTTCTGAAAAAATGGTCCGATCCGCGGCAGCGCGCAGAGATCATTTCCATGCTCGAGGAGCGCGGCGTGGACACCGACGAACTTCGCGAGGCTGCGGGCCAGCCGGATGCCGATCCGTTTGACCTGCTCTGCCACATCGCTTTCAATGCGCCGCTCCGCACCCGCCGCGAGCGCGCCGACCGCCTACGCAGGGAGAAAAAAGACTTCTTCGACCTGTTCGGCCCGGAGGCCCGCGCCGTGCTGGATGAATTGCTCGAAAAATACGCCGAACACGGCACCACCCAGTTCGAAATCCCAGATACGCTCAAGGTACCGCCTATTTCGGATCACGGCAACGTCATGGAGATCGCGGGCTTCTTCGGCGGCCCGGACAAACTACGCGAGGCCGTTGAAAAACTACAGACATTGCTCTATGTTGCATAGGGCGTCATGCCTTTCCGGTGAATAAATATGGCAAAAAAGAAATCTGAAAAAGCAGTTCCTCTCACAACCGCGCAGCAGCTCGGCAGCCTCGTGAAGTCCGCACGTGACATCATGCGCAAGGATAAGGGCCTCAACGGCGATCTCGACCGCCTCCCCATGCTCACCTGGATCATGTTCCTGAAATTTCTCGACGACATGGAGATGATACGCGAGCAGGAATCCGCTGTTGCCGGAAATAGGTTCCGGCCCACCATCGAGCCGCCTTACCGCTGGCGCGACTGGGCGGAAAAAGAAGACGGCATGACCGGCGACGAGTTGATCTCTTTCATCAACAACGACGAGGCGGTGCGGCCAGACGGCTCCCGCGGCCCGGGGCTTTTCGCGTATCTTCGCTCGCTCCAGGGCGCGAACGGCGGCGACCGCCGCGATGTCGTGGCCACCGTGTTCAAGGGCACCGTCAACCGCATGATAAACGGCTATCTGCTCCGGGACGTCGTGAACAAGGTCAGCGGCATCCATTTCCATTCCTCCGAAGAGATGCACACGCTCGGGATGCTCTACGAGTCCATGCTCAAGGAAATGCGCGACGCCGCTGGCGATTCCGGCGAGTTCTACACCCCGCGCCCGGTCATCCGCTTCATGGTCGAGGTCACGAACCCGCGTCTCGGCGAAACCGTTCTCGACCCCGCCTGCGGCACCGGCGGTTTCCTCGTGGAAGCCTACCGCCACCTCGAAAAACAGTGCAAAACCGTCGAGCACAGGAAAACCCTTCAAACGAACAGCATCTACGGCGGCGAGGCGAAATCGCTTCCATACCTTCTCGCACAGATGAATCTTCTCCTGCACGGGCTGGAATACCCGCGCATAGACCCGCTGAACAGCCTGCGGTTCCCCCTCAAGGAAATCGGGGACCGCGACCGCGTGGACGTGATACTCACGAACCCGCCCTTCGGCGGCGAGGAAGAGCGCGGCATACTCTCCAACTTTCCTGTGGATATGCAAACAACTGAAACCGCACTTCTATTTCTGCAATTGATTATGCGTAAACTCACCAAATCCCCAAAAAATGGAAGAGCTTCAGTTGTTCTACCTGACGGAATTTTATCACAGGAAGGTATAGCCGCTTTAAATATAAGAAAAGAGCTTTTGTCAAAGTTCAATTTACACACAATAGTGAGGCTTCCGAGAGGGGTTTTTGAACCTTATACAAAGAGTAGTACATCAATACTTTTTTTCGACACTAGGCGTGCTACTGAAAAAATATGGGTATACGAGATTAAAGTCAGAGATGATATCAAATCATATTCAAAATCCCAGCCTTTCCTTTATGAAGAATTAGCGCCATGTATTAAGTGGTGGAATGAAAGAAAGGAAAACGCCTCTGCATGGATTATCAATAAGCAAGAAATTATTGACCAGAATTACACATTGAGTTTCATCAATGCCAAAACAAATGAAAATAATAGCTTCTCAAAGCCAGGCTTATTGTATGAAGAAATGAAGGCAAAAATTCGTTTCATTGATGATTCTGTAGAGAACATTCGCAATATGTGGAAGGTTATTGAAGAAAACCCCAAAAGAAACGCATGGAAGCTAATGCCATTTGAAAAGCTGGCAAAGCAGATCAAAAGAGATGTTGTTGTTGAGCCAAACGTTGAATATCCAATATTAGCTATGAGTTGGTATGCAAAAGGTTTGTATATCAAGCATCGGAAATTGGGATCTGAAATAAAGGCATCAAAGCTGTATCGTGTGAAAGCCGGGGATTTCGTTTATAACAGGCTTTTTGCTTGGAAAGGATCTTTTGGAGAAGTTCCTGATGAGTTGGATTCTTGTTTCCTCTCTAACGAATTCCCAGTTTTTGTCATAAACAATGAATTGATTGAGCCTGGATATTTATGGGCATATTTTTCACAACCTGATTTATGGGATTACATTGAACGATTGAGTACAGGCACAACGAGTACAAGTCGGCTCAGACTGAAAGAAGCAAAAATAAAGAAATTCCAAATACCTGTTCCACCAAATGAAGTTCAGAGAAAGATAGCCAATGTTTGGATTACATATCTTCAAACCGAAAGAGAAATTGACAGTCTGAATACATCTTTGAAGGAGATATCTCCTTCAATATACGAACGATCTATTAAAGCAATTTGGTGATATCCTTACATGGTTTTCAAAAATGATGAAACGATTTTATATCTTCAGTACTCAGAAAAGATTCAATGGTGAATTGTAATGCCGCCGCTGCCGAGAATCAGTGAGACCGATCTGGACAGCATGTGCAGGATTCTTGCTGATTCCCCAACACATAAAGAACTGACTCTCCTGTTGCGCGACTGTAATATCCAGGAAGCAGGCGGAACCCCGAAATGGGAAAGAATGCTTCTCTCGCTGGGGGCAAGGCAGAGGCAGGATAATTGCGGGAACAACGTGATCGGTTTTTTCACTAAGGTTCTCCATCCATCACGCTTCAGGGATAAGCCGGAAGAATTCGAAAGTTTCCGCACCCAGGTTAACTACCATCTCGCTTTCTACGGCATTTCGATCACTGAAAAAGGTGAAGCCGTTACCGTGCCAAAAGCCTCGACCCTGTCCGAAGCGGAACAGAGGGCGAATGAGTTGCAGGCGGAACTGCGGCGGCGGTCGGTCCATGTGGACGTGCTCAAATTCTGCCGCGCGGAATACCTCCAGCAGAACTACTTCCACTGCGTACTGGAAGCCTCGAAAAGCCTGGCTCAGAAAATCCGCGACAAAACCGGGCTTACAGGCGATGGCGCTGAGCTTGTTCGACCGGCCTTCTCCTTAAAGAATCCTCTACTGGCGCTTAACGCATTGAGTACCGATACGGAGAAATCAGATCAGAGCGGATTCTCGAATCTCCTGACAGGGATATTCGGCACGTTCCGAAACGTAACAGCACACGGCCCGAAAATCCACTGGGCCGTCAACAAGCAGGACGCCCTCGACGCCCTGACGATTATCTCCTACGCCCACAGGCGCCTCGACGACACGATTGTCGTTCCTCAATCGAAAAGTTAAATCTTACTTTTCCATAGAAATCCGTCACCCCGGCCGCGCGAAAAACACCCCGCGCGATTTGCCCCGGATACCCCCTCCGAGCTTTGAAATTTGTGTTTTCTGATTACCCCACATCTTTCTTTTGAAATGGCTTGGCTTTTCGCGCCCCCGGCTCCAAGATGTCACCTGCGTAAAACAGAAACCGGAGGTAAACACATGAAGAAAATCATCGGAAGGATAGCCAGATACACCGGAAATGAACAGAATCTGGATCGCGTGGTCATCGTCGCGGCGATGATTTCCGGCGGCTCGGACGACCCGGACGAACACATTTACCTGAAGACGGACAAGGAGATCGCGGAAGCTGGTGGCGTCGCGCCCACGGATCGCGTCGAGGTAAGACCGATCCATCCTGATGGGCGCGTCTCCTGGATAACCTGCGATCCGCTATATGCCGATCTCGTCATAGAAGACTGAAACAAAGCCTTTAAGGAAGGAGGTGATCCAAGCTTTTCATTTCTGTAAACCGGACGACAGACCGGAAACCAATAACCCAACAGGGAAAGGAAGGTAACAATCATGGCGAAAAAGAAAGCGAAAACCGGTGAGATCACACTGGAAAGGGCAATCCCCGAATTCCTCGAACACCTGAAGGAAGCGGGAAAGAACGAGCGCACGGTGGCGGTCTACGGGCGGTGCCTCGAGAACGCAGTCACATTCTTCAAGGCCGACAAGCAGCTCGGCAAACTCACACCCGCGCTGGTGGGACAGTTCTTCAAGTCCGATGCGATGACGAAGAAACCGAACGGGAAGCCCAAGAGCGAAATCACGATTACCCAGGGCAAGCGCGTGTTCCGGATGATGCTGGTCTGGGCCGCCGAGGCCGGACACATCGCCGACGTGCCGGTTCCGAAATCCGAGATGAAGGGAGGAGCGAAACAGGATGCCGACGACTCCGGTGACAACCAGTCCGCTGACGCTGCGCAGGGCGATTGAGCTTTTTGAAACTAAGCTCCGCGCGGACGGGCGCTCGCCTCATACGGTGTCGTCCTACCTCCGGGACCTCGGGCAGATGGAACGATTCTTTTCTGACCGCGACGTCTGCTTGGCGGTTTCCGGCATCACGCCCGAAGCTCTGAACGATTTTCTCACTTCGCCGCTCGCCAGCCAGACGCCGTCCGGGCAGCCCAAAGCGAAGATATCGGTCAATCGCACCAGGTGCGCTCTCCGCGCGTTTTTCTCATGGCTTTATGCGAATGGGCACATCGAGACGAATCTCGCGGCAGGATTGAAGACAACGCGCACGGAACGCAAACCGCCGACCTATCTCACGGAGGCAGAATCGAAACGGCTGCTGAAGACCATCCAGACCCGCACCGGCGGAACAGCGCGGCGCGATGCGGCGATTTTCGAATTGTTCCTCAAAACCGGTATCCGGCTCCAGGAACTCGTCAACCTGGACGTGGACGACATCCGGCTGGACGAGAAGCGACTCATTATCCGGCACAGCAAGGGTGACCGGCAAGTGGCGAAATTCCTGAATACCGCCATCCGGCAGACGATAAAAAAGTACCTGGCGGAACGCAGGAAGTCACCTGCTGATTCTCAGGCGCTGTTTCTCAGCAACAGGGAAAAGCGGATTTCACCGCGCCAGATCGCGTTCCGGCTGGATTACTGGCTGAAGGAGGCGGGCATCGGCAAAAAACTCTCGCCGCATGGGCTGCGGCATACCTTCGCCACGAGCCTGTTTGCGAAATGCAACGACCTGCTCGTCGTGCAGCGCGCGCTCGATCACAAGAACCTCGAAACCACGCAGATTTACACCCACATCAACGACGAGCGGTTCCAAGAAGCGCTGGAGTGCTTGTGAAAGCAGCACCGTATGGAATCATCGGACAAAATTTCATACGAACTTGCTGTTGCTGCCAGAGACCTTGCAAAGCGATTCCTTTACAGGTATGTAGAACGCGGTGATTCGTTCGAGAGTTTGAAGGCCTCACACATGGGGATGGGATGTATGAAAGAGTCGGTCTGTATCGGCGGCTGGATGGACGGCAAATCATGGACAACCGATTACATTCTTGTGTCGAAAGTGGACGGGGACACCGTCAATAAGCATTTCAAACACCGCGACATCATAAGAGAAATCGAGGGGGATATAAAGATCGCCGAGGCTCTGGAGGATTTCAAACTGGAACCCGGGTAGGCACGGAACACTCCAGACACACCGGGGACGCCTATCTCACATGAGCCGGTACCTGTCCCCCCAGAATCGAGACCGCTCCCCGATCTCTTTTTTGTTGTGGAAAGTTTTCACCCGGTCAATCATCTATCCAAAGACTTCAAGGGACATGGAACTAATTTTATGTCCCACATTCGCTTCCATTGAACTTCAGATAATGCGTATTATCTGAAGTCGCGCCACATCCCGAAACAAAAACGCTTGGTTTTATCGCTATTTCTGAAAGCGCACATCTAAAAACCACCGTATTATCTGAAGTTTTTTCTTCGTTTTCCTCTGTCTATTATCAAAAGACAGCATTCATTTCATTCCTAATACTTGATTTATTCGTAGAAATCAGACATATTGTCACTAGATAAAAATAAGTAGTGACGTTTTGTCTGGTGTTTGTTATGAAAAAAAAAGCAGAGGACATCTTTCGCGAGCATGGTGGGCAAATGCGAATGAGCGAGGCCCTGTCAAACGGCCTTTCGCGTTATATGCTGTATTCCATGAGGGATAAAGGAATTATCAAGCAAGTAAGCAGAGGGGTCTACCGGCTGGTGGAACTGCCTGAAATCAGCGATCCTGATCTTGTCACGGTGGCCCTTCGTTTTCCCAATGTTGTTATCTGCCTCGTGTCTGCACTGGCATATCATGAAATCACTACTCAAATACCACACGAAGTTTCAGTTGCGATTCCCCAGGGAGGCCGATATCCAACTCTTGATCACCCTCCGATACGCACGTACAAATTTTCAGATGAAGCACTCGGTACCGGAATTGAAGAACACCAAATTGACGGAACAAAAGTTCGCATCTATTCTCCGGAGAAAACCCTGGCAGATTGTTTTAAATTCCGGAACAAAATCGGCATGGATGTAGCACTGGAAGCACTGAAGCTGTATAGAACAAGGAATCCTTTCAACCTCAATGATCTTCTCAAATATTCACGGATTTGCCGCGTCGAAAAAGTGATGAAACCATACCTGGAGGCAATGGTATGAGCCAGAAAGGGAAAAAGAATATTCCCGCCTCCGTACGACAGAAAATCCTGAACCGAGCCAGAAACGACAATCGCCCATTTAATGAATTGCTCCAGTATTACGCTATGGAAAGGTTTCTTTACCGGCTTTCTAAATCATCCCACTCAGATCGGTATATTCTCAAAGGGGCTCTGATGCTCAGGGTATGGAACGCCCCACAATTCCGCCCAACTATGGACATCGACTTGCTTGGGAAAACAGATCGTGACGCCGCTGCTATCGTAGCTCAAATTCGAGAGATTATCGCTGTTGACGTGACTCCAGATGGATTGTTCTTCGATCCGGAGTCTATTCAAACCGAGCAAATCACTGAGGCTGCTGAATATGAAGGGATCAGGGTGCGATTTCAGGGGAATCTTGATACAGCCAGGATCAATATGCAAATAGACATTGGTTTCGGCGACGCAATATTTCCCGAACCTGAAAAGGCCGATCTTCCTACATTGCTGGATTTCCCAGCGCCCACTATCATGTGCTACAGCCGTGAAAGCGCGATAGCAGAGAAATTCGAGGCCATGGTCAAGCTCGGCGTACTGAACAGCAGAATGAAGGATTTTTATGATATCTGGCTCTTGTCCCGTCAATTTGATTTCAATGGGAAAAAGCTGGCAGAAGCTATCCGAAAGACCTTTGAAAAACGTGGTACTGATTATGCCGTGGACATTGTAGCTTTCTCTCTTGATTTTGCAAATGATAAACAGGCACAATGGACCGCTTTCCGTAAACGTCTGCAACAAGATTCTGTTCCGGAATCATTCGAAATAATAGTGAGCGCCATTAAAGAATTTCTAAAACCAATCATTTCATCAATAGCACAAGAAACACCGGATCCCACAAAATGGGTCGCATCCGGGCCATGGGATCAGGACATCTGATTAATTTTATATCCTTCTGTTCCACACAAATCAAATAATCGTGACAGGAGTGAAGCAGGCAACCCAGTGTTTTGCACCAGCGGTATAGACCTGTTTCTTCATTACTACTCATAAGAGTGCGGAAATTAATTAATTTATTTCCATGCTTGTTTACCGTGGTTAAATTCCACCCATGAGCACAGTGTCTGTTTCGTGGTAAAATCGGGTTTTACCACGGTGTAACTGTGGTGCTGCATGAGGGTATTGGAACTTTGGGTGGAGCGGAGAAAAGATAAATTTTGCGGTTTTTTTAATGTTCGGATAGCGATTCATTCCATACAAATAACTTTCTATTAAAACGCAATGCTTTTTCCATTGATTTCTTATACGTTCATGAGGTTGCGGGAATTTGGGGCGATGGCGAAAAAAGAAGATTTTTGCCCTTTTCAGCTTATTCGTAATGGTAAATACCGGGTGCCTCGCAATGAAATGTGTATTTTGCACCCAAATTCCGACTTAATTTGAAATTTGGGTTTCGTTTTGCCCCGAAAATGACCTTATATATATAGGGGACATTTTTTCTCGACAGCTTCTATGAGGTTCCCAGAATGGTCGTTACTCCACCAAATAAGACGTTTTCAGAAGTCTGGGAACCGGAAAGCTATCATTCTATGTGGTTCCCAAACATGTTATTATCCCATTAATATATTAGGATAACGACACGTTTGGGAACCACTTCCCGCGCATTATTGAGCACAATAACGAACTTTCACGACATGTCGCCAGAAACGGGTAATGAATTACCCAAAGCGCATGGTTTCATCTGAAGATGTCATGGAAATCGGTCGGAAGTAAAATTAATTTCACTTCCATAACAATTTTCGGCGAATCGTGCGTATGTTGCTAATAAAGGGGAATTTCCTGCTCCCGGCTTCAGGTCGGATTTATCGCAAATTCAGGGGGCACATCGAAAAAAAGTTTTTTCGCCGAAAATCATAGATTTCAAAAGGAGATTTCATCATTTAACAGCCCAAAGACCGGTTTTTCGGCCAAACTTTCTTAAATTCCCTTCAGAGAAATGGCCGAAAAATGCCCATATATATATTGGGGGATAGTTTTTCAGTACTCAATTGGATGCCCAATCCGGTAAGAATCAATACCGGCAATACTGATCATGAAATTTTTTTCACACCCTGTCGCCTCAAGCCACCCCAAAAGGGCCTTTAATAGATAGGAGCATATTCTCCGCATCAACCAATATGGAGGATCACGGACCTGAAAAATATTTTTTTCGCATTTTGTCCCATTTGGCCGAAAATCAGGCCTTTTATATATAGAGGGTCATGTCGTTTATGGAGATGGTTCGGTACCCCTCAGAAAAATTTTTTTTCAAAACCACCGGAATTTTCGATCCCTTTGTCGTATATAACAAGTAGGAGGTTTGTTCGTTTTCTACTGATTCAGAGATATCTTTCAATTAGAGAAACACCAGAAAACCGTGGATTTCTACAATTCTTTCACGCTAAAAAAAAGACTTGAAAAAGCCTGTCCTGGACAAAAATTAATAAATATCCACTTAAGAAATGACGGATAATCATCTTATATAAAGTACAGGGTTGCGCCCTGTAGTCAGGCCGCGTTCAATTAAAGCATTGACCTGATTTATAAATTTATTTTGAAAAATTTGTCCCCTTTACCCTCTGATATACCCCTTTTACCTTATAGAGGGTTTTGTCGTTGATACACAATTTCAGTGGCTCTCGAAAACAGCACTTCAGAATTATTTTTAATTTTTTCGACCATTTTGACTTTTTTCCGGTAGGTAACGAGTAAATGGGAATTTTTACAGACGGAGGTATGAAGAATGAATGATACTGCATTTGACATTTCTGAAATCAACATCAGGTTCGAAAACGGCAGGCATGATGGAATCATCGCCTGGGCGTCGATGGTACTGAACGGGAAACTGTTCATTGGCGATATCGCTGTGAGAAAAAACAGCGCCGGGCGTGTCGTGGTAACATTTCCCGCGCGAAAGCCCTCGCAAATGAAGAATGAGCGCAGCAAGTATTTCTAAGCCGATAAATGCAGCCTGTCATGAAGAAATTAGAAGTGCGATTGAAGAGTCACTGAAACTGCGCTGAAAAAACTCCTGGAAAGTGCGTGAACCATGAACGAAACCAAAACAAAGAATATAGTATTGCCCGCTGAAACTGACCGGATCATTTACGGAGCGAACCCTCTCCAGAAAGTAGTTGGATTCACAATCAGCGGGAAATCTGCAACGACATATATACGGCAGGGAGACACCGTGATGAAGCGGCTGTTTCCCTGCCGTTATTTTTTTATCCTGTCAGATGTAAGGTATGCGGATGGAATAGATGATTCCCTCGAATACCAGGAATTCGACGGTCCGGGGCATTTCCGGCACGCATATTACTTCCGGTCAGGGAGTGAATTGTGGCGATCGCTGAAAACCGTGGTTGCCAATTACAACAGGATTAATGGAACCAAGTTCAGCACGAAAGAAGTGTTCAGAATACCCGATATACTGTTTATTGCGGATCGCGAGACGCAGTTCCTTGTCGAGAGTGGGATCGGCCAGTTCAAAGGAATGGATTTTTCTGAATTGAGGCGGATGCAGATTGCCGTCACTGTGGCTACGCCCTGTGAGCTGGAATATACCAGAGCCTCCCATCCGGACAACAGGATACTTTGCATTTCTCTATCTGATAACACCGGCTGGCACCGCACTATGCATGCCGGTGAAACGCTGGAAGAGGATATGCTGAATGAAGTGATGAAGGCTGTTTCTGAACGGGACCCGGATGTCATCGAAGGACACGATCTGTTTGTAAGCATACTGCCTCTCTTATATGCAAAATGCCGTCGCCATAAGATCAGCTTCAGGCTGGGCCGTGATTTCCATGAGGTAGAATCTTTCAAATCAATTCGAACGGTTCATGGGAAGCGCGTCCTGTTTGTTAATTACCATGCACCTGGCAGGCACCTGGTTGATACATTGTCGCTTGCAGATAAAACGGGTCGGGTCGAACCGGACACGGACAATTACGATGCGTGCGCCGTGGCGAATGATGTTGTTGGAGAAAAGCAGTTCGAAACCGGCAGGGACTGGTACTCAGCCCACAATTGGGGATTTGACTGGAACAAAATTGTGAGCGAGACAGAAAATCAATTGGAAGCGATTTCTGTAATTTCGGAAACGGTTCTTCCTGCGGATTTCTATCAATCACAGATGGTTCCTGTGCCGCTCGGTAAAATGAGCAATTCCGGCCAGGCAAGAAAAATCGAATTAATGATGATGCGCGAATACATACATTCCCGCCAAGCAATCCCCGTTCCCCCTGAATCGAATCCATTTGAAGGTGGATACAACGAAATATTCGTAACCGGCAAATGCGACAACGTCGCGAAGGTGGATGTCGTTTCACAGTATCCGTCGATTATTCTCGGAGAAAAGATATCCCCGGAATCAGATAGTCTCGGCGTATTCCTGCCCATGCTCGAAGAACTCGTGAAGTTGAGAAAGGATGCCCGGAGTAAAAAGAGTGTTTCCGAAGGGTCAGAAAAGATTCGAAACGACAATTTACAGAAATCTCTCAAACTACTTTGCAATGCCGCCTACGGAATGCTCGGTCATCGATATTCGCATTTCGCCGATTTCAATGTCGCCGCTGAAGTAACAGCGAAGGGGCGGGAATTCATGAAATCGATCATTGCGGCCCTTGAGAAAGAAGACTGCCAGCCAATACAGGCCGATACGGACGGCTGCTATTTCTCGCTTCCTGGCGGAAATGGTGACGATACAGGCGCTACGCTATCCCACATCCGCGATGCGGTAAATGAAACTCTCCCTGGGTATGCCGAAATCAGTATTGAAGGCATCTGGCCGTCGATGCTGAGCCTGAAGAAAAAGAATTACGCTCTGCTGTCAGATGAAGGAACAGTGAGAATAACGGGTGGACTGCTCGGCAACCGGGGTGACGAGAAATTTATTAGAGATATCCTGAGGTCAGCGGCACATACCATTCTCAACGATGACCTTGGCCAGTTGCATGACAGTGTCGCTGATTTCCGAGATATGCTCAAAGCAAGGAGATTACCGGTATCTGAATTCGTTCTGTTCGAAAATGTCACAATGGAGAGGAAAGCATATCAGGAAGCGACAGAAAACGGCGGCGGGAAAATACCCCTTTACGAAAAATTGCTTCGATATGAAGGTGACAGAGTTTTCAGGCTCGGCTCACCTGTCGGGTACTATCACATAAGCGAAGCAGATGCATTAGACGATACAGGCATAGAATTTGATTTCCACTACCATACCCGCCTTTTGCCGGAAGACACCGGTCATTATATCAAGAAACTCGACAGCGCTTTTCAGAGGTTGCGTTTTCTTTTTACCCCTGAGCAGTTCAAACTGGTCTTTCAATCGCCGGTCACTGAAGTTTCGCGCAAAGCTGCCCAGAATATCTCGGCAGCAATTATCAACAATGAAAAACTGCCTCCAGAAAAGCTCAAAAGATACGTTGAACTTTCCCGGGGCTTCAAGTCTAAAAAGGGCATTCGGAGACATGTGTTTATTGAAGCCGATGATATGGGCGCCTTGCAGGCGTTCCGAGAGAAATATTCTGATACCGATGTCTATCGTTCCACATATGCATATCTCTGTGATCGCCTGCCCGATAAGCATGTTACACGTTTCTGCCCGAAATCCGGTGATTTCATAATAGAACTCGAATCTGAGACGGGAAATCATGAGAAGAGTGTGGGTGCATCACTATCCGCCGCAAGGAACTGCGTTGAAACCATAGAAAAACACCTGAAGATACCCCATACCGCCGTAAAGCCTTCTTACAACGGCGGGAAAAGTATTTACCTGTCGATTCCGCAGAATATTTTTGGTGTTCCCGACTGCGTGGAATTGAATGTTATCTATGAAAGAATCGCCGGACACATACTTAAGAAAATGTCCGAGGAGTACCGGGACGCGGTTGACATGAACCTTTATAACCACGACAGGCCCCTTCGCATCCCAGGTTCCGTACATCCGTCTACCGGGTTATACAATGTGCCTCTCACAATCTCGGAATTGTTCAGTTGCGATGTCGGTCAGATAATGAAATATGCGAAATACCAACGAGATCTTGGCAGCCTGTCTTTCGATTGCCCTGAATGCCCGGAAACTCATGATATCGTAGCAGGAATCACAAAAGATATTCCTCGAACGGTGCATTTCGATCCATCCCGTAAAATGCAGCGCACAAACATGCGAAACAAAAACTGGCGTAAAAACATCGCCACTTATCTTCGAGACCTCGGAGTGCCGGTTCAAATCCCATGTGTTGAGGCGCTATCAGCACTCATTCAATCCGGCGGCTCAATCGGATTCAACGGGCGCGTAAAACTCGTAACCGAACTCCGTGCCGCGGGCTCCACCGAGGAAGAAATCATTCGCGTTTTCATGGACAGCCCGTTCTTCTTTGAAAAATACTTCGGTGACATTGTATTCGCTGACACTCGATCCGAAAGCCAGAGAAATGATACCGGCTACATGCTTCGGGGCGATATCTGGAATGATTATAACGAAATCTCATGCGCCAAATGCCAGGAGTGGTGCAACCCGGCCAGTTGCTATCGCAATCACCAAATAGCTTTTTTCGATGAGAACAACTCTCCGTCGTTTCAGGAGTTTCGGGACGGGGCAAGAAAATCCCTGGAGTCAGCCCTGGACGACATATTCAGGACGGAATTCATAGAGCGCGGTTTTCTCAAAGTTAATCTTGTTGAAGCACCGATGGCGAGTGGAAAAACCTATCAGGCCGTTTCAACAGCACTTGATCTTGCTGAAGATGGGAAAAGCTCTCTCATACTTGAGCCTGACCATACCACATGCGCTGAGGCAGTGGATATGGCATCAAGAATGGGGAAGAACGGCAGTTCTATCCTTGTACATCTGATGGGGAAGAACGAAATTTCATGCGCTGATTTCTTCGAGATGATCCGGCCATGCGCTTCGTGTCGAATGGGCATTTCCGCATTTAACAAAAAACATCCCGATTACATATCGGAGTTTATCACTCGTGAAACGGGCGTTTTCAGCGTTGAGAAAATGAAAACGCTGGTTGCTCATATAAACAATGCGCTCGGAAAGCACAGCATTTGTCTTCGAACACTTTCAATGATGCTCGCTTCCCGCGCTCACGTCGTTGTGGCTCCATTTGTTTTTCTCATCGACAGAAATCTGCGCCAGGCCATAGAGCCCCTGCGCTCAAATATTTTCATCGACGAAGCGGACCTGTTTGCCGACCAGCTCATGAACCGATGCCGCCGTTCTCTTACGGTGGCGCTTCCCAGGACATCCAGTACGAACTGGATGCGGTTCTGTCGGAAGCCCAGGTGTGGGCAGTGCAAACTGTCATACAGTTCGCATTTCTGTGACGGTGATATGGAGCCGAAGCAACGGGCTTTCAATCAGAGTGCATTTAACGATCCTGGTGATTTCATAAATTCCCTCAAAGATGCGGCCATGGCAGTCCGCGAGGAAATGTCGAGAGGCGTAATAAGAAATGACATTTTCGATCTGGATGCAGTGAACGAAAACATCGAGCGGATCGAACACCTACTGAAGCCAGCAAAACATTATTTCAGATCACATGAAAAGAAAATAACTGTCGAAGAACACTTGAGGCGGGAAAATGCCCTGTTGTGTTCCGCTCCTTCCAGTGTCCATGATGTCATTGAAACCGGCCCCATATTCGGGTTCGCCAATGAGATCACCAGGTATCCTTCCGTGAAGCTGAAAAAGGTCCTTATCGAAACTGAAGAACTTCAATTCGATGAGGAACCACCATCTGATTCAGAGAATGGGAAGTTTCGCTTCTCGGTTTCCAGCATTTATACCAGTAAGGAAAGTTATCGTCATTATCGCCAGGCCGACCCGGCATACAGGAACAATATCAATATGTTTCTGTCTTTTCTTGAATTCTGCGAGAACGCTCCGAACTCTGGCGCTCTCTTGCGCCACATACCAAGAACCTCTGAAACGGAAGCAGCATGCAGAATCGTCCTGAGTTACCTTGACCGGGAACAGTTCGAAAACACGGTTATGAATGTGAGGCTTAAAAACAACGCACTTCTTTCGGGGACTTTCATTACACCCGGCATGGCAGCGGCGACTCTGTTATTGGACGAGAGAGAAATCAATTATTTCAACACCGATGTTAATATGCATAACCTCGCCACGCTCATCCTTCACAATAATCGGATGGGAGAAATCTTGCTTTCAGGGAACCGCCGCGACAATCCGGCAAAACCCAAGGCCTTGAATCATAATTCTTTTTTCACGTTTTTCAATTATTGCATAGACCTGTCAGACGACGATCTGAACCTATACTACTTCGCAAAGAATAAGAACATGGCGAAATCCCTGTTCGATTCATACAAAAGGCACTCCGGCGGCATGAAATTCAAAGCACACCTGCTTGATTCGAATGACAACGTGATCTGTTTCCTCGGCGATGAACTTCTTTTTCACCCTCAGGCGCCTGCCGAAATGAGAAATCATCTCGAGCGTTCCAGCTTCATGTTTGTCGACAATTACCGGTCTTCTCGATCACGTGGAAAAAACCTGCCGGATTTTCACCTGTCAGTCGCGGACGGCAACGGTCGGGCCAATTTCGATCACTTCTTCGACTATGTGGTGGCAATAAACACCGTAACCGGCCTCGGCATCACCCTGGGGGAACTGCTGAACTACAATCGGAACCGTGCGGTTTGCCAGGCTATGCTTCGCACTCCCCGTGACGACAGCCGCAAACACCTTATTGTCTATAATGGCGATATGACTATTTTTGATGTCCCCGGATATCTCAAAAACCGTATTGTCGGTGCGAATGATCTGTACAAGGATTACTGGGATGGATCACGAAGAAGGATTTTTAAGAATCTCCGGAGTGAGTTTTCTCCAGGTAATCATGAAGACGCACAGATGTTGATGCTTGCGTCATATTTCATGGAAATGACTGGTCATGATTCTACCACCGAAATTAAGTTCTGGAAAGATATTGATGATACCGCGCCCGATGAAGATGATGATGCATCCGAATCAAAAACCACATTCATGAATGCCGCGAGAATATGTCCTGCATTTTCTGAAAGAACAGCAGAGCATATTTTCAGTCAATTATCAGAAAAGAAAGTAGTGACACATGCTGACCGTGTGGGACGAAAGACAGACTGGCTGGCGCTGCTTGACCATCTCGTAAGCGTTGGTTTGATCGTGAAAGAAAAACACGGGCGCAAAGTGATATATCTACCCTCCGACGAGCTTGCACTGAAAGTCCGGTAACGACACCGATACCGGAATAATCTTCGGACACAAATTCTATAGAAAGGAGAGTTCTGGTAATTCCTGTCTGTTGTTGCATGAAAACCATGCCAAAAGAAAGGGGCTGTTAAAATGTCTGAAATTTATACGAAAAAACAAGTAGGTATGAAGACCGTTCTGTTGGGTGCTGGAATCGCGAGTATCAGTTCGAAAGAAGGAACTTATTATGTGGACCTCCGAATTTATGATGAATTCAGCATTCAACCGAAAAGAACCACAATCGAAGCGGATCTGGAAATGATTCAAAAGATCATAGATTCCCTCCCTGAGGAACATCGGAAAAGCATCAGGAAAACAGTTATAGAGGATGGCAACTTTCTCCTAATCGATCCCGGTTCAGTGCTTGAAATCGCGATGATTCAAGGCACCGTTTCCTGGTCGAAGCTTCTTCACCGCACATGCGTTATCGCGGAAAACGTTTTTAATCCTTATGATGAAAATCCCTCATGTGCCGCTTTTGGCTATGTTTAGAGGCTGAATGAAGCGATAAAACTGTGTGTTCACAGAGTTTTTGATTCCTGATATGAAAGGTATGATCCAGATGGCAAACAGAAAATACATCATCGAGCGGCTTAATGAATTCTTCAGCGATAAGGGTAATAAGCTGTTCGCCGCTCCGCATTGGAGATGGAAAAGAGCCCTTAATGATTACATGCATTCTTTTTACATGAATTACTTCATTAATGGCGGATGTGAAGGTAACCTCACCCCTGACACGAAGGGAGGTAAATCCGGAGATGAGTAAAAAGGAAAACCAAAAACCATGCGCTATCTACGTACGCGTGAGCACGCAGATGCAGGCTGACCACGGGCTATCCATAGAATCGCAGATAGAAACGCTGAAACAGGAGGCGGCGCGACGCGGGAAACCCGTGTACGCCGTCTACACGGACGTAAAATCCGGCGGCTCATTCAATCGTCCTGAGTTTCAGAAATTAGTAAAGGATTCACAGAAGAAGCCGCCGCCGTTCGACCTCGTGATTACCTGGTCCGTTTCGCGTTTCGGACGCAACAAGATGGAATCGTATATTGCCACTGAAAAGTTGCGCGAGCGGGGCATATCCATTTTCTATTACAAGGAGCCGTTCGACACGGAAGATTCAATGGGCAGACTGATTATCGAAATCCTGCGGGCGGTCGCCGAATTTTCACGGCTCGAGTATGTGAAGGATGTTGAAAGGTCGAAATCTCACCTGGCCCGCAACGGTTACTCCACGGGAGGGAAACCGCCGTTCGGGCTCCGAAGGAAAGAGGTTCTTGAAAATGGGAAGCGGCATATCCGATGGGAGCCGGACCCAGACACGGCACCGATTGCAAAGAAAATCTTCGAAATGTATGCCGACGGCCATGGATACAAATCCATCTGCCGATGGCTGAATGACAGAGACATCAAAACAACCTGGGGGAACAAATGGCGCGCCGCTTCGTTTTCCAGGATGTTGCGCAACGAAATATACATTGGAAACATTGTTTACAACAAAGAAGTGAAACGGAAGATGGGGCGTAACGGTGGCTCATCCGATATGAAGCCAGAGGATGAATGGGTCAGATGTGACGGGGCAATCGAACCGATAGTGCCGCGTGAATTGTTTGATAAAGTCCAGCTACGACTCAAACAGAATGACATTTCCGCATCGTTGTCGAAAAATTCTCAGTACCTACTCAGCGGACTCATCAAATGCGGCATCTGCGGCAACGCATATTTCGGGCGTACTCCGAAAAAGAAAGTGAAAGACAAAGTTTACTCATATTCTCAATATATTTGTTCCAAGCAGAACCGATACAATGAGAAGCGAGATAATATCACACTGAAAAGGGAATGGTTTGACGAAATAATTGTTAACCGGCTCTTCGAGAGAATCCTGTGTGAAACCAATATCATGGAGCGAGTCCGGAACGAGGCAGACGAGATAATACAGGCCGTCGAGGAGCGTAAAAAGCAAATCGAAACCCTGAAAGCCGAGCAGAAAAAGATCGACGGCACTTTGCAGAAGTATTATGACGCTTTTGAATCCGGCGCTCTTACTCCCGAAGAGCTGAAATCACGACTGAAAAGACACCGGGGCAGGATTGAAGAGATCAAACTCGAGATAAAAAATCTACAGAACGAAATATCGATATGTGAAGTCAGAAAAGAGAGTGGTCTCGAAGCGCTTCTCAAAGTGGATTTCAAAAGGCTGCGGTCTTTGTATGATGAATTGCCTTTTGAAAAGCAGAAGGATTTGTTGCAGGTGTTTATCGAGAAAATTATCATCGACCCGGAATGGTACGAAATTCACTATACGCTGCCGACCGGATTTGAAATGGACCGCTACGAACACGATTCTGACGGAAGCGACGGCGGTCCGCATGGAAGCGGGAACGATCCCGAAAAATCAGGCAACGGATGTGTGCCGGAAGGGGCTGACAAAATTCGTAAGTCCGAAAACGGAAGTTTGGTTTCGAGCCCAATGAAAAATTTTTTAAGTGGGATCAACGGAGACCGCACAAAAGAGCGGCGATTAGGTAGTGACAGAAAAAACGGAAAAAACTGCGGCACATCGCGAGACGTGACGAATCCGGCGGAATCGAAAAAACCGCAGGAAAACAAAGCGTTTTCCGACAACGCCGAACAACAACTACAGTCACATCTTTCCAGCTATGGGAAAAACGGAGAGGGTGGGATTCGAACCCACGAAGAGCTGTTGAGCCCTTAGACGCTTAGCAGGCGCCTGCCTTCAGCCTCTCGGCCACCTCTCCAGAGCGTTTATCTAATTTAGCAGATCGTTAGTCAATTTTCAACATATTATATTCAGTTTATTTTCTTTTTGTGTCTCATAATACAGTTATGTATCAAATATAGTGTCTCATTATTGTTTCACATTTGGACGATTCGTGAAATATTCATTTATATATGGGAATTATTTTGATCTCTGATCGGTTAATACTTCGCGTTTTTTGCCTTTTTACTGTCTTGCGGGTGATTAATTTCTGAGACAGTGATACACTGCCCGCGAAAATTGTTCCCGTTAAATAAAATTAATTTTCCGCATGATAATCAGGATATTTTACGTTTTTTTGTGGCTCTTCGGCTTTTGGCAAAGAAGTTGTCCTTTATTGATCGTCTTTACGATGGAGGAAAATGTGCAGAAGTTCAACGTTAACATTGAAAAACTGATCGAGATTTCCGAAACGCTGCTTGAGCTGGCTGACAGGGGCGAGAGGGATCTGAATGATGACAGTTGCGGAGTTTTATATGGTGTCGCGAGGGACTGCGCATACAAATTGAAAAAACTGGCCGAATGTGAAAAACAGTCGCACATAAGAAGCGGCAAATGGAATTAAGCCGGAGGGAGGCTTTATCATGGAAAACCGAGACCACAAAGAATTCATGGAACTTGTCGAGAAGGAGAAAGATTTTCTTCGGGCTCATGCTTACAACATGACAAGAAAAGCAGAGGATGCGGAGGATTTGTTCCAGGAAACTGTGTTTAAGGGGTTCAAGGGTTGGGGCGGTTTCCAGAAGGGGACTAATTTCAAGGCATGGATGGGCCGTATAATGCTGAACACTCATATTAATAATGTAAACAGGAAAAGAGACAGCATACCCTGCGATTTTTCGGTGGGTGAGTGTGATAATATAGTCTTTAACACCACGGATGACACGGATGTGAGTCATACCGCGAATCCCGAGAAAATATTCTTCAGCAATCATATCGATAACAGGCTTGAAGAACTGATATTTTCGCTGCCGGACACTTTCAGGATGCCGTTTACGCTGTATCATTTTGAAGGTTATATGTATGAGGATATATCGAAGATGCTGGGTCTGCCGATAGGGACTATTAAATCGAGAATATTCAGGGCGCGAAAGATGTTGAAGGACAGTTATTCCAGAACGAAAGGTTAAACAGAGCTTGCATAAATTATCAATAAAGATTATTATGGAGCGGAAAAATTATTGACAATGTTTCCATAAAATGAGGAGGTAATGATGGCTGAAAAAAATCAGATTTACAAGTGTGATTTGTGCGGTAACATAGTAGAGGTGCTGCACGGCGGAAAGGGAGCCCTGGTGTGTTGCGGCAAGGAAATGAGGTTGTTGAAGGAGAACACTGTAGACGCAGCGGTGGAGAAGCATGTGCCTGTTGTGGAGAATACCGACAGCGGTATCAAGGTCAAGGTCGGTGATGTGGCTCATCCTATGACGGATGAACACTGGATAGAGTGGATACAGGTCATAACCGAGGACGGAAAGTCTTACAGAGAATATCTGAAACCCGGTGATGCGCCCGAGGCAAGTTTCTGTATCGCTGAAGGCATATCAGTCGTGAGAGAATATTGCAATCTGCATGGTTTATGGAAAGCATAAATTCAACATAGAAAGGAAGCGATATGAGTATTAAAGGAACACAGACAGAGAAGAATTTACTTGCATCTTTTGCAGGCGAGTCACAGGCGAGAAATCGGTACAATTATTTTGCATCGAAGGCCAAGAAGGAAGGATTCGAGCAGATTTCCGGTATATTTGCGGAAACAGCAGATCAGGAAAAAGAGCACGCGAAAAGATTTTTCAGTTACCTCGAAGGTGGCGATCTTGAGATATCCGCGGCATTTCCTGCCGGTGTGGTGGGAACAACGGCTGAAAACCTGAAAGCTGCCGCTGCGGGAGAGCATCACGAACACACGGATATGTATCCCGGGTTCGCAAAGGTTGCCCGCGAAGAGGGATTCGAGGAAATCGCGGTACTGTTCGACATGGTTTCTGTTGCAGAGAAACACCATGAAGAGAGATATCTCGCGCTTCTGAAGAACGTCGAGCAGGCGGAGGTTTTCAAAAAAGGCGAGAAAGTCAAATGGACATGCAGAAACTGCGGATTTGTTCACACAGGAGTAGAAGCTCCTAATTTGTGTCCCGCATGCAAGCATCCACAAAGTTATTTCCAGATTATGTGCGAAACTTTCTAATCACTGTATAATACTTAGAATTGAACCCAATCAACAGATATAAACCCGGACCGGAAACGGTCCGGGTTATGTTTGATCTGTGTATTGTACAGGGAGGAATTTGATGAAAGTTACGTTCTGGGGAGTCAGAGGCTCGATCCCGGTGCCGGGATCAACCACACAGAAGTATGGCGGCAATAGTTCCTGTGTAGAACTGGAAATGGACGACGGCAAAAGGATAATATTCGATGCGGGATCCGGCATAAGGCTTCTGGGACAAAAGATAATGAAATCCGCCGGCAGACACAGCATGCACCTGATGTTGAGTCATGGGCACATGGATCATGTTCACGGGTTCCCGTTTTTCGGGCCTGCTTATATGCGGGGAAATCACATCACGGTTACGGGTTGCGCAACGGAAGGAAGGACTGTGAAGCAGATGCTTCAGAGGCAGATGGGAGATATATATTTCCCGATAGAGTTTGATGGATTGCCGGCTGAAATAGATTACCTGGACCATTGCTCGATAGACAATAAGACAAAAGTCGGGAAATCAAAAATCGATACATGTGAAACAAATCATCCGGGTGGCGGTGTTTCATACAAGGTGATTGAAAAAAAGAAAGTGCTTGTGTATATGACGGACAATGAATTGATGAGCGATGCCGCCGGCGCAAAACCGTTTGAGCATTTCGTGGATTTCGTAAAAGGCGCGGACGTGTTGATTCACGATACGCAATACACTCCACAAGAGTACAAACATACAAAAGGGTGGGGACATTCGAGATACACGGATTCAGCCCTGCTTGCTGTTAAGGCTGGAGTGAAGAAACTGGTGTTGTTCCACCATGATCCCGATCATAATGACGCGAAGATAGACTGGATGGTCGGAAAGACCGCCGGCGAGGTCGCAAAGCTTGGCGGCAAAGGCATCAAATGTATGGCGGCAAGGGAAAAAAGTTCCATAGTTCTGTAAAACGCAAAGGAATATATATTAAAATAAAGATCGATAATCATCAAGGAGGGACAACGATGCCGAAGGCGATAGAGGTCAAAGATGGTATTTATTACGTTGGACATAAAGACTGGATCGTGAGAAACTTTCACGGATACACGACTTCCAGGGGATCGTCATATAATGCTTACCTGATCAGGGATGAAAAGAATGTGCTGGTTGATACGGTGAAAGCGCCGTATGCGGAAGAACTGATCGAAAATGTTTCCAGAATCATTGATCCGTCGAAAATAGATTTTGTGTTATCCAATCACACGGAGCCGGATCATTCGGGTTCGATGCCGGCGGTAATGGAAGCCATGCCGAACGCGACGGTTATAGCGACGGCGGCGGGAGAGAAGGGGTTGAAGAAATACTACGGCGGCGACGACTGGAAGTTCCAAGTAGTGAAAAACGGCGACAGCATGTCGATAGGCAAGAGAAGCCTTGTGTTTGTGCCGACCCCGATGGTTCACTGGCCTGATTCACTGGCGACTTATGTGCCGGAAGAAAAGCTCATATTCACCATGGATGCTTTCGGGCAGCATTTCGCGACATCGAGTTATTATGATGACGAAGTGGATTATTCCGAACTCATGCTGGAAGCGAAAAAGTATTATGCGAATATCGTGATGCATCTTGGGAACGTAATAAAAAAGGTTCTTCCGGCGGTAGAAGCGCTGGATATCGATATGATGGCGCCGAGCCACGGCTTGATCTGGAGAAAGCACATCCCGGATATTATCGCCAGATACAAAGCCTGGACCGAGTGCAAACCTTCAGCGAAAGTTCTTGTGATTTACGATTCCATGTGGCACAGCACGGAGATGATGGCCCATGCGATATACGACGGTGCAAACAAAACGGGGATAAATGTAAGGCTGATCGATCTCAAGTCTAACGATCTTACTGATATTGTGACGGATGTTCTGGATGCAGGCGCTGTTATTGTCGGGTCGCCGACGCTGAACAATGGAATGATGCCGACGGTTTCGGCGTTTTTGACTTACATGAAGGGGCTCAAGCCAACCAATAAGATTGGATTTGCGTTCGGCTCGCACGGATGGGCAGGTGGAGGCGCGAAAGCGGTTAATGAGGAACTTGTGAAAACGGGCATCGAGATAGTCCGCGATCCGCTGACGTGCGTATTCAGGCCGGAACAGCAGGTTCTCGATGAATGTATCCAACTCGGGTCCGGAATTGCGGACAGGGTTGCGGCATTATAAATTCATTACTTCACAGGAGGAAAACAGGATGGACAAATACGAATGCCAGGCATGCGGCTATGTTTACGATCCGGAAAAAGGCGATCCGGATAATGGAATCCCGGCGGGGACATCGTTCGAGGCTCTTCCCGATGACTGGACGTGCCCGATGTGCGGAGTAGGGAAAGACATGTTCGAAAAAATTTGAATCGACTGGAATGGGTGATTAAATGGCGGATGTGCTTATAGTTGGCAACGGGGTGGCCGGTAGAAAGGCTGCCGAGACATTGCGTAAGAACGGATTCAAAGGATCGGTTGTCATGGTTACAGACGAGATGTTTCCTTTTTATCCGAGGCCGAGGCTTTCACTGGGATATCTTTCCGGAGAAGTCGAAAAAGACAAACTTTTTCTGGCGCCGGATTTTTATTCCCGCAACGCTGTTTCTTTGGTTTTTGAAAAAGTTACGGCGATAGAGCCGGAAAACAACAGGCTGATTCTACAGGATGGATCGGGCATTTCGTATCGTATCCTGTTGCTCGCAACCGGCGCGTCCGCCGCAACGCCCGCATGGGAGGGCGCGGAGCTTGAAGGGGTCGTTACGCTTCGAACTCTTGTGGATGCCGACAATATTCTTGAGAGAATCAAGACTCAGGATACGGTTGTGGTTGCGGGCGCAGGCATTCTCGGGGTGGAAGCCGCGGATGCATTGCGGAAAAGGGGCAAGGACGTCACGTTGCTTGTAAGGGGCGGCAAGGAGAAGGTCGGGTCGCCGACGCTGGAGCCTGACAAGGCTGTGATGAAGTGCGACGAGCTGATGAGCGAAGGCGTTAATTTTTGTTTCGACGATGAGATCGAGAAACTGCGCGGTGACGGCGGCGTGTTGAGTGAAGTTGTCACTAAACAGGGAATGTCCATAATGACGGGTCTTTTGATCGTGACAATCGGGGCAAGGGCGAATATTAAACTCGCGGAAGGAACAGGAATAGAAACGGGCAGGGGAATAGTTGTCGATGAGCAATTAAAGGCGGTCGGGAGCGGCAACATATACGCTGCCGGCGACGCGGCGGAACTGAGGGACGGCGTAAGAGATAAACACTGGCATGGCGGGCCGTACATGAGTGCAATGAAACAGGGTGAATTCGCAGCAGGGGTAATCGCCGAAACATTAAAATAGTTTCCCGGGTTAATTGTTTTTGACACTGGATGCAAAAATGTAATCGAGAGGTGGGAAATGAGTGAATCGGAAAGACAGAAAGCTATAGACCGTGCGCTGGAATTCGAAACGGGCGGGAAGAATTATTACGAAAAGGCAATGCGGAAAGCCGGGAACCCCGCGTCGGTGAAATTATTCGAAATGATGGTTAAGGAAGAACAATCACATGTGGAGTATCTCGAAGAAATAAAGTCGAAGATCGATCTGACGGATTCATGGCCCGTGGAAGTCAAGCTCGAACAGCACGTGGATTTCGCTATGATTTTTGAAGATGCAGTGAAGGATATTGATGATGCTGTCGGGGTTGCAGCGGACGAAATTAATATTTTGTCTCACGCGATGGAACTCGAGAAAAAGGGCGTTGAGATGTACCGGGAACTGAGCGAAAAGGCTGAAGACGGCGCGGAAAAGGCTTTTTACGCGGGACTCTCCGCGTGGGAACAGGAACATTATGAACTCATAGAGCAATATTTCGATTATTATCAGGATCATGGAATGTTTACCGAGGAATAATAAGGAGGAGTCGGATGTCTGAAAACAAAGTGGAAATTTACTCGACCGCAACATGCCCTTTTTGTACGGCGGTGAAGGATTATCTCGATTCGAAGGCAATTTCATATACTGCTTATGATGTTGCTGAAGACAGGGAAAAGAGAGCTGAGATGGTCGAAAAGTCGGGGCAGATGGGTGTTCCCGTGCTGGATATAAACGGCACGATCATTGTAGGGTTCGAGCGCGGCCGGATCAATGAGCTTCTTGGTATAAACTGAATTCAAGAGACTAAAATTCTATTGTGGGGTGCGGGCAATGCATGACCTGATAATTGTGGGTGCGGGGCCGGCAGGAATGACCGCTGCTGTTTATGCAGTCAGGAAAAACATGGATACGGCTGTAATCAGCGTTGATGTCGGCGGGCAGGCGAATTGGTCGTACAATGTCGAGAACTATCTCGGCTACACTCATATTTCCGGGTCCGAACTGGTTAAAAGATTTCAGGACCACATTCAAAGCTTCGGAATAAAGGAAGAATATTCCAGGGTTGAGACTCTCGAAAAAACGGCAGGCGGTTTTGCGATATCGACGGAAAGCAACAAGAGGTTCGAGAGCAAAGCTGTTTTGATAGCGTCGGGCAGCTCGCCGCGCAAACTTGATATTCCGGGCGAAAAAGATTTTATAGGCAAGGGGGTCATGTTTTGCGCGACATGCGACGGACCTGTTTTCTCCGGCCTCGATGTTGCTGTCGTGGGGGGCGGGAACTCCGGCTACGATGCGGCTGTCCAGTTAATGAAGATCGCAAAGAAGTTATACATTATTGAATATTCCGACAGGATAATCGCGGACGAGGTGTACAGGGAGCAGGTTGAAAAGGCGGACAACGTGCAGGTTATGACAAACACCGCTGTGACAGAAGTGCTGGGCGATAAGCTGATGTCCGGGATTAAAATCAAAGATGTTAAAACGGGACAGGAAAGGGAGCTTGCCGTTGACGGCATGTTCCTGAAGATAGGTTATGTGCCTAATGTCAGCTTTGTGAGCGACCTTGTGGATTTGAATAAAAACAATGAAATAATCGTGGACTGCGCGTGCCGAACCAATGTGCAGGGATTGTTCGGCGCAGGGGATGTGACGTCGGTGCCGGAGAAACAGATAATAGTGGCTGCCGGTGAAGGCGCTAAAGCGGCGCTTTCCGCATACCGGTACATCTCGAGGGGCGGCAAATAGAGAAACGGGGAATTGCTGATGTGTTTATGAGAATGAAAACTTTGGGTTTTATACTTCTGTTTGTTGTTTCAGGATATGCCGCTTTTTCGAGCGACGGAGCGGGTTTGCCCGGAACCGGGGAGTTGCTTCCGGAGTTCATGCTCAAGACCCCAGCGGACAACGACGAAAGTTCGTATCTCGGTGTGTCTGAATCAGATAATTATTTCGATCCCTCGGAGATTGATGCCGAACTGGTTTTGATAGAAGTATTGAGCATTTATTGCATGAGCTGCCAGCAGCAGGCCCCGGTCATGAACAAAGTGTTCAGGGCAATAAATGGGGATGCTTCTCTCAGGAAGAAGGTTAAAATCATCGGTATCGGCACCGGGAACAGCGATAATGAGCTTGGCATGTTCAAGACAGAAAAGGTTGTTCAGTTCCCGTTGATACAGGACGTCGATTTCAGGTTGCACGAACTGCTCGGGGAGCCCAGGACGCCGTTTATGATTTTTGCGAAACCCGACGGGCATGGAGATATGGTAGTGGTGGATGCGCACCTGGGGCTGATCAAAAAACCTGATGAATTGCTGGAAATGATTGGAAACTCACTGAATAAAGACGCGAATAAGATTGCGGCGAAGACCGGCAGAAGGAGATACGCAGCACAACTTCAGGAGCTTGAAGTGCCGTTAAGCGAAGATGAGCTGAGTAAGAAGATATCTGAAGCATTAATGGCGGAAAACTATACGGAAATAAAGTTGTCCACAGGAGAAACGATATATTATTCCGACAGGGGCGGGAGCAGGATTTATGCCCGGCTGGTTTCCCGGAGAATACCGTGCTCGGATTGCCACGATGCATTTTTTATATACAGTTTCGATTCAGACGGGAAGTATTTGAATTTTGTTCCGATATACCTGACAAGGCTCGGAAACCGTGAGTGGGATAAAAGTGATGTTAAAAAAATCGACGACAGGTTCAGGGGGAAGCCGGTTTCCGATCCCGTGTTTTTCAACCCCGGCGTTGATGCCGTCACATCGGCTACTATAACATCGAAATTGATATATGATACTTATGAAGATACGGCGAAAATCCTCGAATTGCTCAAATCGGAAGGGTTCGATAAATGAAACGAAAATTCACAGTGCTGGTTGTTCCGGCGGCGGTATTGCTGCTTGTATCCGTCTCGGTGCTTTCTTTCGATAAGCCGGACGGTGCGGAGGAATACCCGTTCTTCCCGAGTTTGATCAGGGTAATCGGGGACCGTATTCTCACGGTTGATGATACAACGGATCCCGATACGTGCGGAGCGTGTCACGGAGAGATATTCGAGCAGTGGAACGGTAGCATGCACTCGAAGGCTTTTCGTGATCCTGTGTGGCAGGAGATGTGGAAAATTGCGCACGAGGAGACCGGCGGCAGAATCGGGACGGAGTGCCTGAGTTGCCACAGCCCGATCGGAATGGTCACAGGCAATCTCAAGACTCCCGGCGACATTGAAGGGCTGGATTATATTTCCGCAAGCGGCGTGCAGTGCGACTTCTGCCATTCCGTGGATTCGACTCATTATGTAGAAACGAGGGAGCATGAGCCGCACAACATGGCGTTCAATTTTGATCCCGGTGATGTGAAGCGTGGCCCTTTCAAGGATTCCGAGTCAAGTTTTCACGAAAGCCGGTATTCGCAGCTTCACACGAGCGCTGAGTTCTGCGGCAATTGCCATAATGTTTTTCATCCGTCCACGGGGTTTCCCGTCGAGCGCACGTATGATGAGTGGAAGCAGTCGGTTTATGCTCATAACGGGGTTGTGTGCCAGGATTGTCACATGAGTCCCGCCGGGAATCTCAAAACGATTGCCGAAACGTTGAAGCGGGTCGAGAACCCGGGATATGCGTCTGAGCTCGCCGAAGAAAGGCCGCATATATTCACTCATCAATTCACAGGCGGCAATTCTCTTTTGCCGAAACTGCTCGGGTCGGAAAAACATTCCGGGATCGCCGAGTCCATGCTCAAGAATGCGGCGCGTGTGAGCATCGAAGATATCAGGACGGAAAAGGGCCTGGTTGAAGTCGATGTGAAAGTCGAAAACATCGCTGCCGGGCACAACCTGCCGACCAGCCTTACCGAATTGAGACAGATGTGGCTCGAAGTCGAAGTGTTCAACGAAAACGGTGATAAAATATTCGAATCCGGTGTGCCGGATGCTGACGGTAACTTGCCTGAAGGCACCGTGATATTCAACAGCTATCCGGTTGATAAGAACGGCGGGTACACGATTAAGCCGTGGGAGATATCGCATTTTGCGTATAATAAAACGATACCGGCGAAAGGATTCGCTGTTGAGAACTTCAGCTTTACAACGGATGAAGTCGCAAGTGGTTTGAAAGCGGTCGTGAAATTGAACTACAGGTCGTTTCCGCAACATGTAGCAGACACGCTGCTCGGTGAAAACGCGCCTGAAGTTCCTGTCGTCGTTATGGCGCATACTGAAAAAACACAGTGATCTGATGGAGGGAAAAATGAGCAACACGGAAAATAACATCAAGTTAGGGTTTACGGGAGAAGCGAAAGCGGTTGTGAGGTTGCGGCTTTATGCGGATAAGGCGGAGGAAGAAGGCTATCCGCAGATAGCGAAATTATTCAGGGCAATATCCGAAGCCGAACTCGTTCATGCGAAAAAACATCTCAAGATGATGAATATCTTGAAAGACACTGAATCGAATCTCAAATATGCGTTTGAAAGCGAATCGACAATAAGCGAAGTCACCTACCCGGAGTTTATCAAGACAGCGCTCGAAGAGGATAATAAGCTTGCCGCTTTGTCGTTCACGCATTCGAGGGATGCCGAGGAATTCCATGCCGCGCTCTATAAGAAGGCGCTCGAACATTTCGCCCAGGAGCGAGAAACGACGTATTATGTCTGCGAGGTCTGCGGCTACGTTGCGGATGGAGAGGCGCCGGAGAAGTGCCCTGTCTGCCAGGCCCCGAAGGAAAAATTTATCAGGGTGGATTGAACCTCGATCCGCTGTTGTATCGATTTCAGCATTCAGGAACTTAAGGCACCCATTGTCGATTATATAGTTATGACCCGAAAGGGGTGATGAATATGTGGGATTACACGGATAATGTGAAAGATCATTTTTTCAATCCCCGCAACGTCGGAAAGATAGAGAATCCGGACGGCGAGGGGCAGGTGGGATCGATGGCGTGCGGCGATGCGCTCAAGTTGCAGTTCAAGCTCGATGGCGACGGAAAAATAAGCGACGTGAAATTCCAGACGTTCGGCTGCGCGAGCGCTATTGCGTCGTCATCCGCGCTCACCGAGATAGTGAAGGGCA